>ENA-ORXT01001760-ORXT01001760.1-marine-metagenome-genome-assembly--contig:-NODE-1760-length-27885-cov-6.066096_pt1 | contig 27885 bp, 17 predicted proteins | sample MGYA00237868_ERZ511482 | MGnify/ENA metagenome assembly ERZ511482
GGCCGGCGGCGTGCTTTGCTGTGCTGAGTCATCCGATCCGATGCCTGCCTGAAAAGCCTGTGTCTGACTACGATCTGCTGCTGGTTCGTACGCTGGTGGTGGCACCTCGGATTTTAGGGTTGACCGTTCTGACTTATCAAGTCGGGCGACTGCTTGAGAATGATGTTGAGCATTGTCCTCTTCTATGTGTGACGCATCTTGATCTGCAACAAAATGATCTGTTTGCTGTATTGTCGAATCAAAAGATCCATTACTTTGCGTTTGTTCTTGAATAGCATCAGCGACCCGTGAAAGTGTCTGTTGCTCACGAGTAGCCTGTGCTGGATCTCCCCAAAGTCTTGCCCAGAATCCTGTCTGCTTTTTACCTTGAGATGATTGTCGGGATTTCATCTGGCGATTGCGCAATCGCCAGTCGTAGATGTATGGCTCTGGATTGACAGTACGTTGATTTCCCAAAGGTGTTTGGGAAGCTGCTACATCTCCTAATGGTTCCGTCTGCTGCATTTCATACGATGTTTTGGGTTGTGCGTCAGATGACCGCTCATAGAGATCATTATGAGAGGCGGGTAGAGCAGAATCTTCAGTAGCTGCCTCGTTTTCAAACGCTCGCTGTTGCAGTAAACGCGATAATGGATTGCCGTTTGTTCGGCGCTCACGTTTATCTTGATGGTAAGCCATTCGCCTTCCGCCAGCATATCGTTCGTTTAGCACAACTCTGTATTTGATGTGATCCCCCACGCGGATAATATCGCCAGAAGATAGATGTATCGGAAAATCGACCACCTTGTTATGATTTGCAACTTTTTGATCGTTGAGATAGGTATCAAAGTTTATATTGCTATTATTTTCAGTTGCGCGGTTCTCTTGATCTGGCATTGTTAAAGAAACTTCTGAACCGGATGTGCCTAGATCGCGGATCTCAAGCCGATTATCTGGTATGGGTCGAATGTAAAATTGCATATCATGCATGGAGCCATACTGCGATAAGCAAATATCCCGACCCGCAGTTGCACTTCCATTACCAGAACGCAGATGCCGAACCTTCGGATTTGCGCCAAAGTTCATTACCTCATTCGAAAGCTGAACGATGGGCGCGGCATTCATGCCATAAACAAGCAGCAGCCGCCCAATCATAGGCTTTCCGTGATCTTCGGCTGACGCGCCAAGGAAGGCACCTTCTCCAACTGTCGAAACAGGAATATAACCAGTTGTGTCTTCATCGATCAGTTCGTAACGAGGGCGCTGCATCCACTGCACTAGTTGCTGTAAGGCCCAAAGCAGCAACAACAACCCTAAACCAGCAAGAACCAAGATCAGTGGCAAAGGCCATTGGCGCGGCGGCACAACCTCAAACTTTGCAGTATTTGGCAGAAGTTGTTGAGCGGCTTCGCTTTTACTAGTGAGTTGTAATTCATAATTCCCGGCGGGAAGTGATGAAAGCTGTACCTCAATTTGATTATCGTTTATTATCACATTCCCTTCATTAAACACATCTAACGAAATAATTTCACCCGTCACGGTCTTAGAGAGTAATTGATATTGAATATTTTGCTCGGCTAGCGTTGGCAACGGTGGTGAAACCCAATCTATCTGATTTGACCGGAACAATACGGTTGAGGTAATGATGTCTGTCGGGATTCTTGTCCATGTGATTCGATTAGTTGGAATAAACTGCTCTAGTTCAAATCTGGTTTCATTCAAAAATGTCCGCTCTTGATCAAACAGTCGTATAGTGGGATTCAATGAGCTAAATTGCTCAGCCTGGAATGTGACTGCTGCTGTTCGTGGAACCGTTGTTACTGTCTGTCGTAGAATCTTGCTTAACTCACTCTTATATCTTGTATCTGTATCCAAGTCCTGAAAAATATAAATTAGTTCATTCTTAAACGCGTCAGCGAGCTTATTTAAATATCGTTTCCCATGATAGTTTTTGTTCTTAATGGGTGAAAAATAGATAGGCTGAATTGTGATGTTGCTTTCTTGGTAGTCATTTACCAAATTTTGTATAGCTTCTGATTCCTCATCTTTGGCTTCTTGTTCGTAAGCATAATCTTTTTCAAAAATATTATTGCCAATCCGTTTGTTATGTAGCTTAAAATCATGACCGTTAGATATTAGAATAACCAATCGTTGCGTTGCGTTAGAATTTACTAACCCAATCTCGTCACTAAGAAATTTTTTACTTAATAGATCGGAAAGATGTGCATGATTATACTCCGACCGCATATCGTTTAATGTCAATTCATTTAACTTCCGCGTAATGTCTGCAAGATCGCCCTGCCAAGTGGTGTATAAATTGAATAAAGATGGAACCCCCGACTCAACAGAATCTTGTGGAAGTCCCGTTCGATCCATTTGGGTTGTGAATATCGCTATCGAATCATTTTCTGTGTTCCAATAAGGATCCAATTCCTCTAAAATACTACTGGATAGCGGCTGAATTGCGGCAGCCAAATGCTCATTGTTGTGTGGGTGTCTTTTATCGTCCGCATCGATGGTGCGCCACAGATCAATATAGAGAGCAATCTGAAGACCACCCTGCTCCGTAATTCTAGGCTCCGAAAATTTGCTGCCTTCTATCATCAGTTGTTCAAAATCAATGTCTGACTCGCCAGAATAGCGAAATATCCAAGTAATAGACTCAGGCAGGTTTGAATCATCAATCTGAATATCAAGAGCACTTTGAGCGTACATGGATACACTCCCTAACTCAAGCCATGCTGAAATTGCTAAAAAGGCTAAGCTGATCAATATACAATTCTGAATTGACGCAGACTTATCTCTCATCACTCACCCAACACGCTTGAACTGTCCACCTGCACAGTACGTTTTTCATTCCACGTGATCGCTTCGCCATTTGTATCGATGTACTCAATCCGCCACTTATACTCTGTCGTCTCACCAATACAAAATTCACGAGTGAATCCCACATTATCAGCACTTGGCTCATCTGCCTCGCCCTTGCCATTATTGAAATAAACCTTTTTCACATTTTGAATCGTCCACGAGACTAACACGCATTCACCCGGTTCAACTTTTCGATCGCTCACCGAGATCTCAATGTTTGGTGGTGATAATGCTGTTTGTGTTGATGTGGGCATCAAAGTCGGTGTCGGTGTCTCTGTCGGCGTTGGTGTGAAAGTCGGTGATGGTGTTATCGTTGGCGTTGGCGTTGCTGTAGGTTCCGGCGTTAAAGTCGGCGCGAAAACCTCTGGTACGACAACAGGCAGCGACGACGCTGCACCATTTTCTTCGGTTATGGGACTGCCTGATGTAGATTCTTGAGGCGGTTCTGGTGTTCCATTCATCTGTGCGAGATCACCATTTTGCGCATTTGTCGACTGACCTGTGCTAGCCGAACTAATCGAAGAAACTCCCCCATCCGAGCCTACATCACTATCTTCATCAGTGGGCGCTTCATTATTATTTATAGATCTACTTGCTGCACTGTCCGCACTCATTTGACCACACAACATTGAATCGGAGATAGAATCACAGCGAATTGTCGATCTTGTCACACCATTTGGCTCAAAGGTACAGGTAGCAGCCCAGCCCACTTCGCCACTCCCTGCAATCGAGATATTTGCCCAAACATGTGGATCGTCATTTTGTTGATAGTTGGCGGGTGCCGATAACAGAACAACCTCGCTTCCCGCGACCAAATAGTCATTTCCTAATTTAGGATAATTTATACCCGGAGATGTACGCAGAAATATGCCTTCTATGACCTGACAGGACTCTTTCTGAATCTCTACCTTAACCGTCTTTGTTACGACCTCGGCCCCATTGAGCGACATAATTGACATTTTGTAGGTTGTATTTCTTGTCGGCGCAGCAACTTTACCGACGGTTGCCGACTCGTCACGCTCAATTTCAGGGCTAAAATGCAGGACGTGTTCGGAACTCAGGTTTTCAACCTCCCATCGAAAATCGAGTGTATCGGTTTCGCCTTGATAGATAATTAGAGGCTCCTTTTCTCGATACTGTAGTAATCCTTGTTTGTCCTGTTTTGAAATAACGCTCTGCTTACCAAATGTAGATGATGGCAGGATGAACGCAATCGACTCGCTCAAATTACAGTTAGCAAGTTCGTCATTATTGCCACCGCGAGCAACGCAAAAATCAGTAATTTTTGGCTTAGGCAAGACCAGCTCTGTCACGGCAATGCGTTCTTTTGGTGCCAGAAACGGTAGCCATCTAGTCACGCCATTATTTGCCTCAAGTGCCACTTCGTAGACATCTTGATTGGGATCTTTAACGGGAACAACGAGACAATCTGATCTTGCTTCTTTCGTATTAATATTCTGATTAACAGGATCTGTAAACGTAATTGTATCCGCTCGTACTGTGTAGCTAATGCCTATCGAGGGGCTGCTAATCTCGTCTTCGGGGACACATGGCACCGCGCTCACAACACGATCAATACGCGGACGATTTAACAAAATGATGAGCAAAAACAGTGCCACAATCGATAAGAGAGCCGTAATCAGTGACCAAGTGGGAATCAGGCTGCGGCTGATGACCTTTAGTGATTTATCATCATGCTGAATCTTTGTGCGTTCTCCTCTGGCATTGACTTGCTCGATGCTGTATTCATGTTCGCGTGGCCGACCAAACCAGTGTGGGCGACGCAGCTTTGGTTGAAAAGTGATCGTTTCGGCTGCACCCGGTTTCAGCACCACGCGTACACGGTTGATGGGGCGATCCTCTACCGAGAAGCTCAAATCTGCCTTCTGATCTTGCCACGTATAAGTTAAGTTTTCGACTACGTTTCCGCTATTTGTGACGCGCAGCCGCTTTTTGCGACCAGCAAGTGTTGCGATCTCGGAGACGGTGGCGCTTGTCTCGTATACAGGGTTAATGTCAACAAACATATTTTTTTCAATTGTTTGTTGCGTATTTCGATTTTGAGCGCGAACAATTAATTTATATTTTCCGGCTAACCAGACCGCGCCTTTGGGTGGCGGTGTAAAAGTGATGCTATGTGAAATAACTTCTCTCTGATTCGGACTAAGTTGACCATCCATAGGATCAATATGAACCCACTTAGCTTGCTCCAACTTTCCAACGATCAAGAGACTATAAGGACTAATTCGTTTCCCTTTCAACTTGATATTGAAGGTCTCGACAACACTTTGAGTGCTGCCCGGTGTCAGGATGACATGCTGTTTAGGCCAGTTCTCAAATACGATATCGCGGTGTTCGTCTTCAACAGGCTGAGGTGAATTGGGCTGACTTGACGACTCTTCAGATGGTGTAGGCGAATCGCTACCAGTAATGGGCGTGATCCGGTCTTTAATGGTTCGCATCGTTGCGCAAATGTTTGATAGCGAATAATAGAGAGCATCGGATGGTCCGCGTGGTGGTTGGATGCGCTGCAGACCATTAGTTTGTGAATCAAGCTCACTGTTAGCCAAAACACGACCCAATTCAGAGGCCATCCAAGAGGGTTGCTCAAAGAGTGTCTCTTTGCGTTTTGCCAGTGCTATCAGTATAACGCGCTCCAGATCGCGCCAGAGTTGTGGGAAAATTACTCTTGGTGGAACCAGTCGATTTTGATATTGCTGCGGATCCTCAAGTAGATTAAGTATGTCATCATCTAGATCGCTTATACCATTCCCATTTACCGGAATCTGATAGTCCGCTGCATCTAATCTTGGGTGGCGACCAACCGTTAATTGATAGAGTATTTCCCCCAGATCTTGAACCTGATCACGCGGTTCGGAAATGAAATCGTGTAGCCGCTCCAATCCTAAACTTGTCAGCACCACCCGCTCATGCCCCGTTTGCGGATCGATCGCGATCAATATTTTTCGCGTCGATATTTCACGAGGTGGTGCGCTATTCAAACCCAAGTAATCAACCGTGGCACATAGGCTTTGCACAATTCGTATCGCGTCGGGCAGATCAATGAAATAGCGTTTATCCTTGCGTGGCAGATCATCATTCTCTGCCGACTCATATTTGCAATATTTAATGATGCGATCTAGCGTCACACCCTGAGCAACCCACTCGAAGACCAGATAAAAGAGCTTCCGCCGACGGTCATAGCCGTGGTGATAAAGCGTTGCAATTCCCGGCTCCTCTAACCCTAGAAGACTGTACGCATATCGATCAAATTTTTCACCAAAGTTTTCTGGGCTAGCCAAATCTTTATCAATAATCAATAGTGCAACTTCGCGGGCATAGCGCGGCTCATACGACGGTAAATCGAAGCTCTGTTCTGGAATAATTTGTCTGGTAATGGCGGACGTGTCGTATGCGCGAAAATAGTGGCCAACGCAACGATCTTGGTTTTGCGGCGTATGTTCCTGCGGTCTATTTTCAGTTAGCTCAGGAGCCTTGACTATCTCAGGACCAAGATAGTCCTGAAGATAAAAACCAGCTCCAATTGTTTGGCGTTCTAGATGCTTCATAAGTAATCGTAAAGAGCTTTCAGTTTGGAAGGTATTTTCCAAACCTTGTTAATAGTCTTGTTACCGTGTAGATAGACAAACCGCCACCTATAATTCCGCCACCAACAAATAGCAATGCAAAAATCCACCATGCTCCAAAGATCTGGCGTAGATAGATGCCCCCAAATTGCCTGTTGCGCAACTGAACAGAGGGCAACACACGACGTTCAAATCGCTCAAAGACTGGCTGCGGCGTAAATTGACTGCTATCGCTAAACTGTGCCGTTTTGTAAAGTGTCAAGATGTGTTGCTGAAAAAAGAGTGATGCACCAACTTGCCACGCCTGTTCTGTATTGGGCGGGATTATAATCTCGATCTGATTATCCACTTGTTTTTCTTGCGGTTCATCAATATGCTGCACTGAGCGTTCTTCTATAGTTGCATCGACATTATCTTTATATCGTCGTTTTTTGAAGCCAACTCTGCGCCGATTTTCACCATGCGATCTGCCGTCAATGTAGACACGCTGGCCTACTTGTTGAATCGGCTGCGTGCTATGATTGTGTACAAGCACTTGATCATCCACAGTAAATTGCACCGCCAAATGTTTAGATTCAATGCCAAATTCTGGCAGAATCAGATCACAAATATTTGAATTGCTCCCAATTAAAAAAGGCGTAGCCGTACACTTAACAACCATCTGTTCGCCAGATGGCAGTGTACACTCAAATAAATACTGCTGGTGTGGTGCTGATGTAGCCGCTACAGGTACAGGCTCTGATTGTTCAACATTTAGTTGTTGAGTGGATCTATCGGGTTGGGTTTGAATATGGGTTGGGTTTTGGGCCATATACTACCAGTGCATTTTGTATGATATGGATGTATGGATCTTTAATGCGAATACAATGTGATTCTCTTACACATCGTATGCGCAGGCTTGAAGTGCTCGACAATTTGCGCAACCGTATCGTAAATTGGTTCCACTTTGCGGATTGCCTCGTCGCGCGTCGCTTCGGGATTAACAGTCATCGTTGTCAGCATATGTGACTGAACCTCTTCGCGCGTTACACCCAAGTTGCTAACATTTACGGTGATGCTAAATTCGTATGGGGTCAAATCTGATGCCTCTTCTTCAATAGAGGGCATCGTTTCAGTATAAATGCCAATCGTCTCTGATAATGCCCATTTTGTTCCACGTCTAGCATAAAGCTTATCCATATTTTGGAGCAGTGCAGCACGTTTTTCAAGTGGCCATGTATTGGCAAAAGGAATACCAAACCACGTCAGCATCCAATTCATGTAAGCCGAGGTAGTTGTTTTTGGATCGAGCAGAAGATCGGCTGCGTCAACCATCCAATCTAAAGGCAAGTAGACCGATTCGAATATTGCAAGCAGTCGCGATAAAAAATTGGTTGATGGACCCGAGAAGCTGATATGCATCGCGTTTGAACCCTCATGCACATTAGATTGATAGATTTCGGGTAAGTGTCGCAGATAAAACAAGCTCTGTAGCGAACAGCCAGGGGGAGCTATCCCTTTATATGGACGTGCATTCTTAAGAGCGGGTAACAAGCGAATCGGTCCAAAATCGCCAAGCTGAGTTGGTTGTAGCTTTCGCCTGTTTTTCTCCTTCGCCCGTGAATCCTCTAGTACAAGCTGCGTCTGATTGCCGATTCGTACTCGTGCCCCTGGGCTAAGCTGCACGCGCTCGCCAGAGTCTAGGCGTCGATTGTCCACAAACGTCTCAAGACCGCTTTGTAGATCCAATATCCAAACATCGAATCCGCTGAATGTGATGAGTGCATGGTTAACCGCGACCGACTCACGTGGGATGATCAGGTAGTAATCTGGCTCCTGATTGTCAAGGTAGACCAGATCGATTTCCAGCCTCTCAGCGCTTCCAATCAAGGTGTTGCCAAGCTGTAAAGGAAATTCGAGTGCTTCTTTACCCGAATCGAGTATGACAAATTTCATCAGGGTTTTGCGATCACAATTTGGTGCCGCAGCGATGCAATAACACCATCCGGCGCAACATTTATATGACGTCGCTCTTCAAGTTTTTGCGTATCTAAATCAACCTCCGCATCTTTATCATTGTTTTTCTCTTGTTTCCCCTTATCGCGTTGAAAGATTTGAATGTGCAACACACGGAAGAGAGTAACGTCTAATTCATCATCAGCGTATGGGTCCGAAGGGCTACCCTGCATTAGGCACTGAAATATCTCCCAATTTTGCAGATCATGACCAAATGGCCACCCTTTTCGGTCTAGCCCACCACACAACGGATTGAGAAACTGATAAAGTCTATGCAGGACCTTTCTCTCGATCTCGTGAACCGATGCACCAGCCACTGGGCGAATTGTGACTCGGGTTGCTACCCAATGATAGCGTGGGAGACCAATGCTCAACTGTGTACAAAGTAAGCGACGTTCGTCTAAAAAATTTTTAAGCAAGTCGACTGATGAAGCTGGCAAGTCAAGTAGCTTGTTTGGCTCAATTGGTCCCGCTTCATCTTTGATGTATGGTATGACGCGCAGTTCAATGGTTGGCACGACTATCTCAGGCGCGTTATTTTTCTTTTTTAACTGTTCAATCTGCTGTGTAGTTCTCGGCAGATCGCCTAGCTTTACCGGTAGACATTTTGCTCGCCCAAACTTACCCGAAAATTCACTCATCGTGAGGTATTCAAAATCTTCCAGAGCAACTGCTCGCTCGCGTGAACGCAGCCGATTTGGAGCAATCAAAAGCGCTTCTTCGATATCCTGTGCATTGGCTCCTCCTGTCGCTGCCGAATGGTTTAAAACACGTTTCACATATGGGATCGACGTTTTGAGTGTATTTAGCTCTCCCTTTTGCACATTCCCCTCAATTCCCCCTCCGCTACGGTATTTGGCAAATCGAACTTCTGTTTGTGCCGGTGGATATGCGCCATGTTCGCGGATGGTGCCGTCGGGCAAACGGATTGCTGGCCCTAGACGAATTTCACCTGTGAGATTGTCTAACGTGTAGTGAGGTGGAAGAGGTTCTATAGCAGATTCTGCGAAATCAGATACTTCAATCCATTTTTCAGGATCTCCCGACTCATTCGCAACCGCGAAGAGGCACTCATTATGATTAAGTTTGTTTGGGCGCGGCAGAACGGGCGTATGTGCAAGATAAAAGCGCTGCCCAGGTGTTCCGTCACTGTGGCCAACCACTTCATTTTCGATTACGCGAGAATGCTCAGCAGAAATTGTGCAGCCTAAAGCTTCGACACTGTCTACCCTATTAAGGCGCGGTGATGTGCGATATTCGCTGGTTGAACTTTGATCTATTAAACGCACGCGTAGCCAATAGTATGGAAGCCTGTCTTCTGCACCCCGATCCGTAATGCTTGTGCGAAGCATCTCTGCTGGAAGATGAACGTCAATATGACCGGAACGAGACATCCCCCCCGACGTGTCTTGCTCGAGTTTACACTTGATCCATTTCCCCTGCTTTTCTTTTTTGCTACCTATGCGATCTTGCTCTTCTTCTACTTCATCGATGACGCAGGCTTCCCAAATCCAAGGTGGACGATCTGGATCCAGACCATCCGCAGCATCTGTTGAGTTCAGATCCGTAACTACTGAAATGCGCAGCAGATACCGACTCACATTCGTGGAGAACCCAAAAAGAAATGCGCCTCCATCATCGGTATCTGCAAAAATTCTGCGGTCAATCGATGTATTTGCCCGACTAGTTGGTAAAAGCGCATCTAGGGCCCCTACCTTCTTTGGATGACCGCGTGGTTCATCCTGAATAATTTCACTTTGGGCCGTAAGAAGCATAGCTAGGTGAGGTATCTTGATCTCAAACGCCTCGGTGGTCGAGAAAATCACCGGAATTGTGTCCTCAGTTTGCGTTGTAGAAATCTCTGTCCCTTCTTCAATTCTGGTGATGCCTGGCTGCGCCTCGGAAAACCAAAATGTAACATCTGTCTGCGCCGCTTTTGGCCCTTCTAACTCAATGCCAAGCAGCTTCAAAAAGCGAATATAGTGCTGACGCGGCATCTGATTCATGCGGTAGAGCAATTGCTCCGTCATCGCCGCAAAAAGCTGCATTAACGTGATACCGGGATCACTGTCGTGATACTCCGTCCATTCAGGACAGTAGTGCGGGATCCGTTCGCGCAATTCGGTGAAGATATCGGCAAAATATCTGTCGTCTAAATTAGGCGGTTGTAATGTCATGCTATATCTCCGAAGCCATCGATTTGGTCTTTACGCTTTCTCTAACAGTAGGTCGAGTGGGTAGAGCAGGCTATCTTCTTCGCGGGTGGACTTGATATCGTACTGAATTTCAATTAGCAATTGACCTGGCTGTTGAGCATGTCCCCACGTCCCATAAAATGGATCATAGACTTCGATCTCGCGAATATTAATTCTTGGCTCCCACCGTGTGAGTGCTTCTTCAACATATTGTTTGGCACGCGCAATTGTCTCGGAGTTAATTGGTTCAAAAACAAGCTCAATCAGACGGCTGCCAAAGGTAGGTCGCATAATGCGTTCACCGATTATTGTGCCCAAAATTATGGTGATAGCCTGACCAATTTCGGTACGCTCACTGGTCATAGAAATACGTCCCTGTTTATCTATTTGAGGCGGAAAGGACCAGCCACGACCAATAGTGTCCATGTCTTTCAAATTATTGATGTTCATAATTGTTTAACCCACCAGTACAGTGCTGGTTGCAACTATTTTCCCATTTGGGTTAGGAACTGGATCTGCACAAGTCTGCGCCGAATCACCTGCACGAGCTGCCGGTTTCCCATTAATCAACACAGTAGCGCTACCTATTGTAACCGTACCGCTATTCGTTGGTGGTGTAATAAATGAACCACCTTGGGGCATGTGCGGTTGTGTATTGTTTGCCGTGCTGCCAACGGTAGCCGCAGGTTTTCCCTCAATCATTACATCTTTGCTGACATTACTTACTATGGTGCCATTATAGGGATGTGGCACGAGCACCGGCGAGCTAGGACCGGGAGGTTGAATCAAATGCATGTCAATAGCGGTGATTGTGTCACCTTGTTTCGCAGCTGGTTGACCCATAATTTTTCTAAACTACCTTTAATTTAAGTTAATTACATTGCCCTTAACGGCAACCATACCACCCTCAATTTCGACCTGCCCTGAACCCTTCATGGATATATTGCCTCCAGATTCTATCTTTAAGTCTGGTGCATTAAGCGAAATCAACTGCCCGCTTTCTAACTCAATTTTCGTACTACTCTCAATTTTGATCGTGCTGCTATTGTCGTCCAGCGTGAGCTTGAGTTGCCCACCTTTGCCTTGGATCTCGATAAACCCGTTGGCATCGTCGAGCGTCACCGAACGTCCGGCGTTCGTTACAATTTCGACTTTGTTGTCGGCATTATCGTAGGTGGCAATACGATGACCGGTGCGCGACGTCCACGTACGAACTAGCGGTTTTTCGCCTTCTGGTGCAGCGCTCACTTGAGCAGGTACTGCATCTTGACCGTTCCAAAGGCTGCCCAGTATAAGAGGCTGATTGAAGTCGCCATGGTAAAAGGCAACGAGCACCTCGTCATTAACGGCGGGGATGGTACAAAGTCCACAATCTTTGCCTGCGCCAATGCCAATCACTCGCGCCCACTGGCTCTCGTCCTCGTCCGACATCCACGAGAATTTCACTTTGACACGTCCCCAACTGTTAGGGTCATCCGCATTGGTAACAATACCCGTCACAACGCCGGGCCATTTTTGTAGCGGTGACTCTTGCGTTAGCTCGGCGCTTAAAAGCCCTGAACGTGCGCCGCTGACAGTAAAGTGCGTAGACATGCCGTCGCTTTTATAGACGTGCGTTGCGCTGGTAACAAGATAATCTCCACTCAACCGCTTGCCAAGGCCGACGATTGGCATTACATTGCCTGCGCGAATGTCCGGTCGGCGAAATGCGGTACCGTCTGCTTCAATATATGCACCACCCAAATCATTCATGCGCGCTTCAGCCAATATATCTGCTTCGGCTTGGCTGATAACCGGTTGATCAACGATGACCATTTTGCCATTTTGCGGATTTGCCTTGGCCTCTTCCACCTTTGGCATCAAATTAGGTTTTTGCGATCTCCCCAATATTGGCTTCTTTTTCTGTACATCCCATCCGCGGATAATTGTCTCTTCCACCTGCTCGGACTGCGTGATTCGTGGATAGAATGTAGTTAGATCACCACCCCATTCCAGTTTAGCCAAGGAGCTGCCAGATGAGCCATTTTGCACGGACTTTCGAAAATAAAAGTCGTCGCCATCCACAAAGCATTCATAGCCGATACGCCACGCTCGTTGCCGCAAGAAGCTGAGATCCGACTGATTGTGCTGATAGAGGTGGTCGTAAACGATCTGGGTAGCATCGACCGTTGCTTTTAAGCCTACGCTGTCGGCGAATTGCTGAGCCAAGTCACTATCCTTGACGTTTAAAAAAGTCTTACTCTTAATGTGGTGATAGAGTGCGTGCGACTTGTCATACCCCTGAACAATTAGCTCTGCTATAGTCCCCTCGTTGAAGCGTGGTTCGATGGCCGTAATTTCACCATGAATCAGCGTTGTCGAATCCCCTGTGGGCGGACGGGCAGCAACTTCTATCTCATTTGAAAGTGAAAATAGCTCATGGTCGAGAAGCTCAAGCGTACGATCATAAAAACGCAGCGTAAACATTGCGGGCAGATGAACATGCTGCTCAACCGTACTTTCGAGCAGTGCATTCATAAACGGTGGCGGCAACTGCTGCCCATTTATTTTTATAGCAAGATGGCTAACAATTTTAGGTGCTGTTTCTGTCATATGAGTCAATGGATTTAGTTGATTCTAGAATATTGATGGAAGAGCAAGCTTGGTGCCCGGACGTAGTTGATTGGGATTAGTAAGATTATTATGCTCTGCTATCTCGCGCCACTTATTTGCATCACCGTACTCTTTTTGAGCAATCTCATCGATGCGATCGCCCGCAATGACTGGCTTAACTTTTCGTGTGCCGTTTCCCTCATATGCATATATAAAACTATCTTTATTTGTATAGTCGGATGAGTCTGCATACTGAGTGAATGTAATATCAACCTCAGCGCGGACGGGTGTTCCGTCTTCTAGGAATAATGTGAATTTTTGGCTCATTTGCGTGATAAAGGAATTAAACGAGAAAACTCCCCATTGAAAAGCAACGTGTGGCACCTTCCCTTTTTTCCCATCCTTGCCACTCTCACCCGAACCAGCACTACTACTCCGTGCTTTATTCTCGCCACGTGGTTCCATCAATTTCCACAATTTACGTGTTAATTGACTTACATCTTCTGGTTTTTTATTCGCGTTATTCACGCCAAAATTTTCATATGTATCGAAATAGAGCTTGAGCGTTAATTTTTGTGGCCCTGACTTTTTAAGTTCGGCTGTAGTTGATTTCTGAGCCTGAGATTTATCTTGCTCAGCGAATGAATTTGATTTGCTAATCTTATATTCGTGTGGATTGAACATACAGTCGACACTACCGTCATTGTGTTCTAAATCGACAATGCGGGCGGGCTTAAGATCGCCCCTTGTTTTTGGCATTCTGTTTATTGTCTCCTACTGATGGTTTGTTCTAGCGTAGCCGCTCTCGCTCAGTTGCTAATTTACGGCGAATTTGAGCATAGACTTTACGTGCCAGTTCATCTGTATCAATTTTGGGTTGAATAGCCTCACTAACTTCTGATTGTGGTTTATTTATGGATTCAATACCGCTTTCATTCTGCATACTTGGTGTATCGGCTACGGTCTGTAAAGGTTGACGCTGGATAGGCAATGTGGGTAAGGTGACATCTGTATTTTCGATATACGGATGCCCATTTTGCTCTCCATTCATTGTCGATCTACTAAACTCGCTCTGAAAAATGGGCTGTTCTTCAATCATACTTTCTAAGTGCGACCCGTTGTTTGGATTCAACGCAAAATTTTCTTTTTGAACAGTCTGTGTATTGCGTGCGATTGATTCAGTTGAAATGAGTGACACATCTTGCTGCGTCCTACTCGATTCATTTTCGACACGCTGTCGCTGAATCGATGATAGAGAAATTTCGTTCGCTGCGAAGCTATCTGGTTCAATGTTGCCTAGTTCTATGCCACTATATTCATTCTTAGCATTGGACGGTGGTGGTGTGACTGGTTCGGACCGAGCAGGTGGCACAGCTACTATCGAATCGAGTTGAAGATTGCCCAAGTTCGGAACAGTCTCTTCAGAAACAGATTCATCGGCCATTTGGCCGCGTAAATTGCTCACTGATTGGTTAGCTGAATCGCCTTCTGTCTCAACTAGCGCAGCAGTATGTTGCAATTCACTTTCTGGTTCCTGCATGTTAGAGCTGCGCTGAATGGGTGGCTGCTGTTCCTGAGTCACTTCTACTGCATCAGACTGAAATACAGGAGTCGACAGTCGGTTAAATGAATCAGTTTGCTCGATATCGGGAACAAACGATTTAGCTAGTTGTTGCTGCGTCTCATTTCTTTCGATATCCACCAATTGTGGCGCAACTTTATTTTCTGGAGCTGCGGCAATATCGATCAAGTCCTCAACCAGTTCGACATGTGGAAGTTCTGTTGACGATTCGGCTTGTTGCATATCGCGTATTTTATTTGTGTTGATTGCAGTTAGCTGTGATCCGTTAGGCTGAACGATTGATGCGCCTTCAGATGATGCCGGATCGTTGGATTCAATCCTATCCATCTGCTTTGAATGGCGCTCTTCGATTTCTACATGGTCTGTTTGTTGCTCTACTTGTTGCTCTACTTGTTGCTCTACTTGTTGGCCTGCTTTACGTTGAACAGGTGATTGCGCTCGACTTGCTGACGGTTGCGAAACAGATTCACTTGATGGTACAGGCTCATCGATAAGCTGCCACAAATCACTTGGTAGCGGCCCGATTTCGGTTTCCACCAAATCATTAGTTTCTGAATCGTTTTCTTGCTGCTCAATCTTGCCATCCGCAAGATGCGAACTTTCCGCTGCTTCTTTTTTGCTCATCGGTAGATCGGTTTGCGGATTTGCGTCTAAGCTAATTTTAGATTTATCTATAGCGCGTTGTACTCTGTCTTCACTCTTGGCTTGCTCTGTTTGCGATGGTTGAATAATTTTTGGGCGAGGTCGACGTGGCATCATAACGTGGACCGTCGATCCGGTTGGTTGTGCAGTTTCGACTTGCCGCATCACGTTGCCGAGCGTTGCATGGTCATTGGGATCTGGTTGGACTGGCTCATCATTAGGCACTAGATGTGGTTTATGAACATTCCCATCCGGTTTACGCTGAATCGGCCAAACATCTTGAAGGGGTGGCGGCGAGACGGAACTCTCTGCCTCCGCGCTATTCTCAATATGAGCAAACTCACCACCGTGCAAATTTCTATTTTCAGAAACCTCTGTCTCTGTCCGCTTTGGCTGAACATCATCTGGTGATACGAATGCTTCACCTATATTGCCTACAAATGGTGTGACTGCTGTCTGGTCATTTTCTTGCAGCGCTATTTGTGCCGGTGTTTGATCATATGATGCCGAAGTCGATTCAGGAATCGGTGGTGCCGAACCTAGTACGCTCAACTCAGAAACCGACTCGTTCTCTGTGCTTGATTCTGCAACTAGCTGTTCTCTATTTTCGGATTCCGAGGCATTTGTATTTGCTGATAACTCTTCTGCTCGAACAGAATTTTCTAGAGCATCTCCGTTTTCTACCGTATCACGTCCGACATTGCTTTCGACGTCTTGTTGCGTATCTTTACTAGGTGGCGTTTTAGCAATAGTATGGTATTCACCATCTGAAGTTCGCTGAACTTGATACGACCGTTCTCTTCGCGGAGCCTTTTCTAGTGGAACAGCTGGCACATTAACCTTTCTTTGGATGCTGTTTTCTCTCTGTAGCTGCACGGCTGTTGAAGCATTCGGCAGATTGGTGTTACTACTTCGACGCGGTGCTTCAACTATATTTGTTTCTGAGCCTTCCTCTTGCTGATGATAGGCACGCCATGTGTTGCGCAATAGCTCAAAGTGCTGGTCGGCTGGACTTAGCTCTGTCAGTGCATCTGTCGCTTGATCCTCACCAACGTCTGTTTGCACAGTTTCCGCAGCAATTGGTATAAAGTCGTCGACCACATCAGTAGACGTAGTTATTTCATCATGATGCTGCGCTTGAATCGCGGGCTGTACAGGTATGGTTGGGGTAGCTGGAATCGGCGTCGCTAACGGCAATTTGCTGGCTATACGGCTCTGTTCTCTCGAGGAAGGCTGTTGTGGTAATAATGTTCCAACAACTAATGGCTTTGCAGCAAGCGTGCCAGTTTGCGCCGTGCGTTGTGTTGTCCCAACTACCGAGGTAGAACTTGGATATATAGCATTGGTTGGCGTGATGAGTTGTCCTAACTCCATCGGTGCGCGGTAAATTGTAGAGATGGAGGCATGACGCCGCACTCTACGAATTAATGGATTGGCACTTCCCCAAGGAGTGAATGAATTCATGATTTTTCACTGTATTCAAGAATAAAATCGGTGCAGGCAAATTCAATTGTTTGGATTGCAATCGAATTCGTATCGGTTTTTAATTGCGGTCCCGACCACTTAACCGGATATGCTTGTGCAGCCAACCATGAAACAATGGGCTTTCCCAACGGATTGTTTAGTGTCACGGTTATGTCGCGCCGCATAAACCTGTTTGCCAGAATTTCCATGTACCATGACATCAGTCCACTTTTGCCCACACCATTAATCAACGTGAGCCGATTTGATTTGCGTTTACCTGGAAGCTGATGGTCATAAGCATTTTGACCACCTTCTTTGATAACTTGCACGTCCCATTCAATATCGGGCAGCTTACACTCTGTGAATGCAGCAATATTGTCTGGACCAATTCGCACCAAAAAACGAAATCCTAAATTCGACTGATTAAGATATACTTGGCTAGGTGGACTCACCTTCTGAATATCGCTCATCAATCACCAACCTCGCCGTATGCTGACAAAGGATGAAATACGTTGTGGATTTCGTTCGCGCTCATTGCGCAAGTCTTTACGTAATAGTTCATAAACTTTATTGGCTACCTCACGCACAAGTTCTGGCGTAATCTCATGTGGTGTAGTGGCAGTAGTCTCATTTGATTGAGTACTGTTTGGTGGTTCCATTTCGACTAGTTAATACCAAGTGGTGCAACTTGAAGCTGAAATTGCTGGCTACAGGTTGGACAGACTGCACCAATCCGCATCTCTTCTGGACTATTGATGCGTTGATAAAGATCCTCTAAATAGGCCAAGTCAATCACGTAGAGACCCGCAATTATGTCTGGCGTAACGACTGACAAGTCGCCCAGTTCAACTACTACGTGACTCAGAAGCAATACAGGCAGAAACGCTTCATTTTGCTGCACGCGCGGATCCCGTACCGATTCCACTTCATCTAAGGCAGTAGCGAGACGCATCCGGCCGGTTGCATGAACCTGACCAGAAGCGTCTAAAAAGCCACGCGGGAGCGTAAAGCTAAATTCCGTCTCAAATGATGTAGTCAAAAGAACTCACTCCCATCATTAGATGCCAACACGTCGAATTCCTTCATGGGCCAAGACAATCTCTTCGATCCCGATTTCGTTGCCACCAGCTTTGGGCGATGGTCCACTCAACTTTGTTGGCCAGGCGCGATCGAAAGTCCACTCGGCAACTGGTTTTAAATCATGATCAACCATCGTAATAGAACCACCGAAACGATTGGTCTCTACATCGCCATTTTCTACATCTGCACGCCAAGTCCAAGCATCCATCGAATCAGTAATGCCACGCTTCAATGTAATGTTTTCCCACTTTAAACGGCCTGGCGCTTTGATGGTAAATGGGACGCCCCGTTCGTCGACAACCTGATGCTCAACTACTTCGTGCTCTGAACCAATGCCAGAACATTCGGTAAACAAACCAGTTAATCTGCCACCTTCTACATCTACACGGAAGTGAAATCCTAATACGGGGTCTCGACTCTGCATTGCCATAATATGAACTCCTAATTTATTTCGAATTATTCTATACGGTTGTTTCTAAGTTAAGTCACTAGGTTTGATGAATAACGGGTTATGCACTTGTCTCCATTGCATACTGACTAAAGCGGAAGACAACAAACTCAGCGGGCTTGACTGGTGCCAATCCGATTTCACAAATCAACAGCCCTTGATCTCGTACTTCCTGAGGGTTTAATTCTGCATCGCATTTAACGTAAAACGCCTGATTTTCGGCTGTGCCTAATAATGCACCGGAACGCCATACATTGCGCAAAAATGCTGAAATGTCGCGGCGTACTTTTGCCCACAGAAATTGATCGTTTGGCTCGAAGACGACCCATTGCGTGCTGCGTTCAATTGATTCTTCGACAAAGTTAAAGATACGGCGCACGTTGATATAACGCCATGCCGGATCGCTCGAAAGTGTACGCGCACCCCAAACGCGGATGCCGCGTCCGGTGAAGGAGCGAACGCAGTTGATGCCAACTGGATTGAGCAAGGCTTGTTCGCCACGGTTAACGTTGAAGGTCACATCCGTAATCGGTCCCAGAATGGCTTCGTTGGCTGGCGCTTTGTGAACGCCACGCTCATTATCGGAACGGGCGTAGATGCCCGCAACATGACCGCAAGGTGGGACCTCTTTGGAGCGCCCTGTCAACGGATCGGTAATTTTGATCCATGGATAGTAGAGTGCGCCATGCATCGAATCGAAGTTGGCATCTTCTTGTCGCCACTTCAAAATCTCTTCAGGCTGTTTTTTACTGTATGGAGAATCGAGAATGGCGAAGCGATAGAGTGAATTTTGGCAGTAGCCAAGTAGCGCGTTCTGCAAGCCCATTAGCTGTGTATCATCGATTGTGCCATTTTTGTGCATCAGCGCAAGATCGGGCGCACAGATCAAGTTGACGTTGTCGAGCGATTCGAGTGCGCCTTTGCCTTTGCGGTCGCGTTCGCTGCCGTTGAAAAGTTGAACCGCATTTCCTTTCAAAATCTCATCATCTTTGAGGCTTGGCGTCGGTGTAGTCTGAATTGCTTTACGGTCCGGTTCCAAAAGTAGATCCACATCAAACTTTGAGGTACCACCTTTAAGTGATACGGCTTCTTTTTCTTTGAAAGCGGCTGGCATACGCTCAGCTAGCTTTCCCGCTTTAGGCTGCAATGACCAGATCTCCACATCTTCTGGTGGTGTGAAATCTTTTACGTCTTGTGTTCCAGATCCCCATTGAGGAATAGTATCTATATTTAACACAGACTTGTGCTTTGTACCGCTTTTCTCTACAACCAATGTGAATTTTTTATCTTTGTCTTTATCTTCATCCTTATCAGAATTTGTGGCGGGGCCGGTTCTGCTTATCGAGGAAGCTGCATCCGGTTGTTTAGCTTTGTCTTTGGAGCCCTTTTCTGATGTTGTGTCTTTGACGTCAACTGTAGGTACGGTCTTAACAGTTGACGTATTGTTCCCAGCAGTATCGCCCTCTTCAACCCAAACCTTAATGTTCTCACCAAGAGGTCCACCCTCTTTCGCATGAATTAGTAAAGTAGGTTTCTTCGGATCTGGTGTAGAGCCATCTCCATTTGCTGCAAACAGAAGTGTTTGTGCAGATAATGCGTTTAAAGCATGGATGCTAATTACCCAGCAGGTAACGCCGCCATTTTCAAAGAAGCCGCGCACGGCGTAGGGGAGGTAAGCATTTTCGCTGAGTCCGCCAAAATGCTTCTCGTATTGGGTAATATTGGTGATCAATTTGGCTTTACTCAACAAAGATTCAGTGGTGTAGCCATCTTCGGTTGGCTGTTCGGCCTTCTCGGTGATGCCGATGAAGGCTGCAACCGACGTGCCAACGCCTTGGATCGGGCGTGGACCACTATTTACTTCTTCGATATATACACCGGGGGTGTAATAGGCTGTTGCCATTGGTCATATCTCCTTAAAATTAGTTCTGCTAAAATTGCTGTTGCTACTCGGATTACGCAGATTTCTCAGATTTTTGGTTTGTTAGTTCGCCAAACGCAGGCTTTTACGGCTGCGTCACAAATAGATCTGCGTTAATTTGTGCACGGAAATTGCTCTTGTTTTTGAGCTTACTTCTTACGCCGCTTGGTTTTAGGTTTTGTCTGTTCGTTTTTAAAATTTTTGTCGAGCGCCATTGCAATATTGATTTCGAATCCGTCACTCATTCCATCATCGCCCTCCGCCTGCGTATTAGACTTTGAAACCGTGTATCCTATAGGAAGCTTAACCGTTTTGCGATAGGTTGGTGCATTGAGGTGGTTTGCGACCAACGTAAATTCTTCGCCATCGCCAAAGCGCACTCGGTCAAAGTAGAATCTGCCCTCTGCATCAGTCGTAGACTGCAATCCCGTATTTTCGATGTACACATCCACATCAGGAATCGCTCGATCATTCATTATATTGCGAACTGTACCGCCAAATGAGCGTTGGATTTCCAAATCTTCCGTAGGCCGTTTTGGATCGTACTGCGAATCGGGTGACGTAAAGCGAATCTGTACGCTCTCTACCATCGGTGTGTCGAACGGCTCCCATGGACGCAATGGCAGGTTAACCACGTACGAAAATCCTGCCTTCATCGTGTTTTCGAGCGAACTCCAAATTTCGGCTGGATTGGTCATCACGTCATGATCGGCTACCCGCGTGCGGATCTCGTATGTGATCTCTTTGCGCAGGTTGCCTTGCAAAAAATGGTCCGTGCCATCATCAAGATCTGTGGTGGTGCTACTGGACTGTGGTGCGTTCCCGCTTCCGTTTGTGGGAATACCCAATCGTTGAGCCTGCAATAGCTGATGTCGATTCAGGACAGGATACCGCGCCAACGCCATCATGCACTGGCTTAAAAGCATGTGTTCATCATAGGGCGCTTCACCCCAAGCGGTGACAATATAGAAACAGTCGATGCGCAGCGGCGTGCGCTCGCGCGTGACCATGCCGTTTGCGCGCTGTGGTTGCCCGTTCGAGTTCACCGATTCCATCAACTGATGCTGGCGCAGTTCGGAGTTCTCGCGCACGTCGTAAAGGAAAAAGTTGAGCGCGGGGCCAGTCCGTCGCCAGTCGCGATTGGGTGGCTCGAAGGCAACCTCAACGCGGTTCGAGTCGACATCGGGTAATTCAGTTGTGAGTAGCTCTTTGATACTGCGATCGAGATCGTGGATCACGGGTTTTGGGTCCGGGAAAAGAATGGTTCTCTGATGTTTTGTGGGGTAGCGCCGGTTAAGTGGCCGCCGCTAACGCTATAGCAGTTCGGGCCTGTATCGCTTTGTACTCAGCTTGGTCGAAGTGAAACCAAAGCGGGCGTCCCCCACAATTCCTCACAGAGTCAAAAGATTTTGAGTTTGGGTTGTTACGGTACGGCTGTGCTTGTTATATCACTTCTTCTTCGGGCATCTCTTCGCGCTGAACCATCTTGGCCTGCACTTCTTCTTCCTCGGGCATCTCTTCGCGTTGAACCATCTTGGCCTGCACTTCTTCTTCAGGCATCTCCTCGCGCTGGATCATCTTGGCCTGAACTTCTTCTTCCTCTGGCATCTCTTGCCGCTGCACATCGGATCCGCTTTGGGCTGGCGCAACATCCATGCTGCTGACTTGCTGGGCAACCGCGTCGGCCTCTTGCTCAAATTGATCGCCCGGTGCGTTGACCTGCATCCCGCCGCCGCTGCTAGAGACTGCACCGCTGCTTTGCTGCACCACGTGCGTCAATTCGTGGGCAATCAGCTCTTGGCCGCCGCTGGAACTTGGGCTGTATTCGCCATCGCGGAAGAAGACATCTTGACCAGTCGTAAAGGCTCGCGCACCAACCTGCTCGTTTAGCTCATTGGATTCGCTACCTGTATGCACGCGCACGCCACTGAAGTCGCTGCCCATCGCGTCCCCCATCTTCTGCTGGACGGTGGTGTCCAGGGATTGACCACCGCCGCGGGCCGAGTTGATGCGGGTAGCAGTGTCGTCATCGAGTTCGGTGGTTCCAGAGTCCGATCGTTGGGCGAGCAGGCGTTGGATCGCAGCGTTGCCGACTTGGTTTTGAAGAGTGACCAAAGGCGCTTGAGACACAGCTTCCCGACTGTGTTCTCTTGAAACCGGCTTCTGAATCCGAGACGATTTTTCTTGTGCAAGACATTCTTTGGTCATAGTTGCCATTCCTTTATTTCAATTCACATATATATCACATATATATATTCGATATCCAGACTTATCGTGCAAGCAAGAGGTACCTTGATCGAACGTTCTCATGTACTATCTTTTGCAGTCCTCATGTACTCCATGGATTACAAATCGGACGGTTGTCTCCGATTTATTTGCATTGTGCGACTCTAGCATCATATGAGCCCCCTTCTCCCGTACATAAGCGAACCAACCTATACCATGGTTCTACTGTCAGGCATTTAATTTTCTGGTGTGGCCTTACGGGGAACGTAACCCAAAATTCCTACACGCTTTATCTCTCCTAGTCCATCCGAGTGATAATATTGTTCTTGTTTAGTAGAATTTATGCTGACACCTGCTTCCTCTTGTGGACTAACTAACCCTTTATAAACAACTATATCGCTAGAAACTGAAATTGCGTATTCAATAATCGGCGTACGTGAATAATCAGTACCTGTCGTACCATCCTTGCTGTTAAATTTGTTGGGTCTTTCTGCGCCCCACTCTGGAGACCACTGGTTATCTATCACATAGGTCATAAGGTCTGGTTTTTGAGAAGAACCCCATTTGGCGTCTGATTTACTGGCCGCACCCGCTGAATATAAAGTTGTACCAGCCTCGAGGGTGGCGAGCTTCCATTCACTTCCGGTCCCTGAGGGGGGATCAAGTGATGTTGTTTGAATTTCACTACCCTCTGGTTCATTGTCTAGACCTAATCCACCCTTAATCTTCCCAACCAACTTCTTAATAAACCCAACCACCATCTGGACCGGCTTGGAATTGAAGACCGCATTCAGCCCTTGATCCACCAGCCCACGGACGCTCTGGATAATCTCTTGCACCTTGCCGCTGACGTTGCCTAACCCAAGCAACGAACCAAGGAAACCAATCGCGACGGGAATACTTTTGGCAAGCGCATCTTCTACCGCACCAGCGGCTGCACTCAGGTTGCCCGACGCAATGGCGCTGATGGAGCCAATCACCGAGTTGACGAGCGACATGACCTGCGAACCGCGGTTGACAAAGAACATGACAATGTCGTAAATGGCCTTACACGCCTTGATAAAGGCACCGGCGGGATTAAGCATACTCACAATCCACGTTACGCCAGACTTGATCACGCTTTCGGTTAAGAATTCTTCGATCTTGCCAAAGACCATCTCTTTGAGGTTGGTCAAGTGACCCTGCAGCAAGCCCCAAAGCATATTCCAGTTGCCGCTAATTGCGCCCTGCACCATCTGCCACACTTCGAGCAGCGATTGCATATGTTCTTCGCCAACAATGCGGGTGAGACCCGCTTTGGCTAGCCCACCTAATCCATCTGACTGATAGATCTCGATGACCTGCTTGACTGGCTCGAAGACACCCATGATGTCGAAGCCAAAGATCCCACTCAAGCGCCCCATAATGCTTTGGAAGGAGAGGCCCATCACCTGCATCACCAGTTGGAAGATGCCGGGCAGATCCCACTTATCTGGCAGGCTGATGCCCGCACCAGTTAGTGCGCCGGTGAGCCAGCCGATAAAGCCCTTTTTAAGATGCGTGCCAATATTATTGACAAATCTATCCAACCCTTGCTTGACGCCGCTAACCAAATTGCCCAAGAACCCAATCGGATCTTTGATGATGCTATCGACTGCGGCAGCCGCTTTGGCCAGCACGCCCAGCAACATGTTCTTCAAATTCAGAATGGTTTGGACGGTGCCAACTATTTTGTCGGCGGCCATGTCGTAGAAGGTGGCATTGGCCGCTTTCATCTCGTCGAGCCGCTGGTCGACTGCCTGTAACTTCTCGTTATATTGGCTTGCCAGTCGATCGATTAAGCCACTCTGTTTGCTCTCAACATCCTGTTCTAGCTGCGTAAATTGGCCCTGTATATCCTGCGCTGCGGCTTGACCAACGGATTGTAAATTGGCGGGTAAGTTGTTAACGTGCGCGGTAATGGCCTGCTTGCCTTTGGCAATTTCTGCCTTGGCTTCGCTCAGCTTGCGCCCTATCAATGCCGTTACATGATTGATTACACCATCCATGGCTTGGATGTAGTGTTGACGCCCTTGATTGAAGATGTCCAGCACCTCTTGACGAGTTGGCGTAAACTTGTCCTTCAACCACTTCATTTTGCCGATAATGCCAGCATAACGCTTTTCCTTGTAGGCATCCATTGCGTTATCGACATGGCTTTCGAAGCTCTGTTTGGCGGCTTCTGCTCCCTCTTGAAAGGCGGCATCAACTTCACCATCTAGCGTAGAGAGAATCGATTCAACTTTGGATTTTGTGCCTTTGTAAATGTTTTGAAGCTCGGTCCCGATTTCGGCACGAGCCGCTTCATCTTTGCCTTTCCCCTGCGCCTGCTGCGCATCTACTTGCCCTAATGCACCCACTCGACTCTGATGAATGGCGGTGGTTTCGGCCTTGGCAGTTGCCACTGCACCTTGTTCTGCCTGTGCAATAATCGCCTTTTCTTGCTGGCGATAGGCTTGAGGGGCAGTTGCGGCCTGTGCCTTGGCATCCTTTTTGGCTGAAAGCGTTGCCACCATTTCTGGTTCGTTCGAATTTGCCAGTTGCTCATCGGTAATATTGGCGGCCGCCATCTGCTGATCGAGTTTGGGGCCGGTGGCGGCAATCGGTGCTTCGACCTGCCCTTGGCCTTTCGATTTTGGTGCAGCCCCTGCAGCTCCGACATCACCCGGTGCGGGGCCTGCTGCATTGGGCGCAAGTGGCTTGGTTGGCTTGGGGGTGACGCTGCCTGCATCCGGCGCTGCCGCGGTCGCTTTGTCAAGCGGGGCCTGTGACTTCTCTTTTTGGGCAGCTGTTTCGCTTTGCATGTTGCTTTTGAGCTGCCCAGCAACATTATTTTCTTTAAATTCGTCTGCCGCTTCGGCGGTCTTGGGCGTCAACTCTTTGATACGAGCCATGAGCTTGGCTTTGAAGGCTTTGGCATCAAAACCGGGCGTTTCGGCCCCATCCATCTCATCGACCTGATTTGCCTCCGCCTTGCCCGCTAATTCACTTGCCGGGGAGACAGCAGCAGCTTGAGCTTCTTTTGCTTTGGCGCTGCTTGGTGCATGATCAGCTTGATTCTTTGCCACCCCTTTTACATTCGCCACTGTTGACTGGAAGGCTGGATCATCTTGGGCCGAAGTGGGGGCGCTATTGGCCGATTCACTTTTTTCGCCTGCGGGTGCTTCAACAGCAGCGTTATCAGGTTGAGGTTGGGGCGCATCCGCGGCTGTCTCGATTGCAGGAACGGGCGCAGGGCCAGTGTTGGCGGCGGCTTTGGCTTCTACAACGGCCTGCTGCGCAACTTGCGCATTGGCTCGCTCACCTTCTCCCGCCGCCCGTGCTTGGCTGCCTTGCGCCAGTGCCTGATTGACATCTTGCTCGGCCTTCGCCATGGCCGTTTCTGCATTTGCATTGGCCTCCGCTTTCTCTTCGGGCGTTGGCGGTGCAGGTGCGTCGGTCTTGACTGAGGCCGCTTCACGGCGCTGAACAGTCTGCGGCAAAGATTGTGATGCTGTGGTTGAGTCAGCTGTCTCAGTTGATTCAGGTAGATCATTACCCCACAGTGCGGCAAATTCTTCCGCACCTAACGCCTCAGTCTGCTCATCCGGTCTGCTTTCGCTCGTTTGTGTATCTGATTTTGGTTTGAGCGGCTCTGCACTTTTTTTGCTACTCTTGCGAGATACCGTTGGCGCTTTGGCTACTTTATTATTCGGTTTTAAAGGTGCGGTTGTTTTCTGATTTGTGCGTGCAAAGGCCAGCACTTGCTGCATGTGGCCGTTGCCCTGCATAGTGCCTATCTGCCCCGCAAGTTTCTGGCGCTGTACTGCCTGTAAGCCAAGGTTGTTGAGTCGTTCTGCTTGACCGGATACGGATGGCGCATCAGCTAAATCAAGGCCATCTGTCTGCGTGTCGGCCAACAGCAGTCCACCCGTCTGCGGTGTGGCAGGAACAGGTTTGCTTGTTTGCTTCGATTTGGCAGGTGACGCTTTGGTCGCCGAGTTGTCTTGTACTTGATTTTTTGTAGACAAAGCTATCCACCAGCTCGCTATGGGTGTAAAATGGCGTCAATTTTTTCGCCATTGTCACATTCATCGTGAATTGCCTGTAACTTATCGCGTAACTCTGACTGCTTTGCTTCTAAATTTTGTTTGAGTTCTGCACGGTCCTGACCACGGATAACGGAATCAGCATCAGTCAGCTCATTGACCATTTTGTGCGCTTTATCAATATGAGCCTGCTGTTCATGCTGCCGGGTCATCTTCATAAAACGATCCCATTCATGTTGTGCGGCAGCACTTGCGCTATCGTATCCTGTCCAGCGCGGTAGATGCACCACCGTGCCTTCGATTACCCACTTAACTTTTACACTCAATTGACCATCGGCACCTTTTTTTGGCAAGACTTGACCTTGTATTGTAATTGGTGAATTTGTCTGCGCTGCAAAGCCATCAAATCGGTTAAGTTGGGCGCTTACCTCTTCTAAGGTTGAGCCGGACACATCATAGAAGCGTTCTCGACCACGGCTAACTTTGCCTGGTCCGCGTCCACCTTTGTGTAGGTCTTTTTTCTTTTGGCCTTCTTTACGCTGAATTGCCGTTTGAAGAGGCTGAGCCAAACCGTTTGCGTTTATATCAAGCAGGCGATTAACCGACTGATTTCCTTGCGTACGGGCAACCTCTGATACCATGGCCCGTTGTTGGTCACTCGATAATTGCGTGATCCTATCGTGGGTAGACTGCACATGAATAGTTGATGTCTCTATCGCGCTAGTCGTTAACGGCGAAGCAACGTCTTCACGCTGTTTCTCGTCAGGTTTCCGCCGACGGCGTCGAATTGATTTGCGCTGCACTCGTTTAGTCATTGAGACGATTCGATCCTATTTGCTTGTTCCAAACTCACCCTCACCAATCAACCGACCCATTTTCCGCAACTCGCGCTTTGTTCCATGCAGCAGATGCTCTTTTGTCACCATTTGGCCATTATCCGCCGCTCGATACGCAGCACTGACAATGATGTTGCGAATGTTACCGCCCGCTAGCTCAAACTCCTTGGCAAAGAATTCCAAATCTAGCTCATCCTCTCGAGGCACGTCGGGCGGGAAGAGCGTTTGCCAAATACGTAAACGATCTATTGCACGTGGGAAAGGAAAATCGACCGCAAAGTGAAGCCGTCGCGTAAATGCTTCGTCTAAATTGCCACGTAGATTGGTGGCTAAAATTGTGATGCCGTCATACCCTTCCATGCGCTGTAACAGATAAGCCACCTCAACATTGGCGTGACGATCATGCGCATCCTTTACCTCGGAG
>ENA-ORXT01001761-ORXT01001761.1-marine-metagenome-genome-assembly--contig:-NODE-1761-length-27878-cov-11.570591_pt1 | contig 27878 bp, 20 predicted proteins | sample MGYA00237868_ERZ511482 | MGnify/ENA metagenome assembly ERZ511482
GAACGCTACTACTGCAACTCCTATAGCGGCTATAGACTTTACCCCTGAGTTACGAGGGGGTAACTCCGCTTAGTGAGTAACTTCCAGGGAGGTGTTTGCCAATCTGAGTACAGGATGTCACAAGAGAGGTTCGGCTGATTTCAGTTATGTTACCCAATAGGGGTTATATCACCTGAAAATTAATACAACTGCGGCTTAAGAGAGGTATTACCACGGTCTTTCAGTCCGTCACATTTGAAAATCGGCCAAAGATGAATCTGATTTCCAGGCAATTCTGAACATGACTGAACTCAGCAAGTTATGACTATCCGTAAACTGCGATGCGAGCCTATTGCAGGCTCAAAACCTGATCTGCACAACGGCTGAGGCTACTACCGTAAGCAGGCATACTGGCGCAGCTCAATCGGAACACGACAACACATTTTTATTCAGGCCCCGGTTATGTGTGGTTGTCAGACTGTTGCCACCAAGGTCAGCACATCGTACTGAGCCACCACGGCCATATCCTGATTGGTCACTGTACAGTCCCACCGAACTTCACCGTACTCATCCGTTTCACGCGGGTTTATTTCCTTGCACGTCAGCGAAAGCTGCAACGTATCCTCAGGGTACACAGGGCTCATGAATCGCAGGTTGTCCACGCCATAATTTGCCAGCACAGGGCCCGGTGCGGGATCCACAAACAAACCTGCTGCGAACGACACGATGAGGTATCCATGCGCCACTCGACCATCGAAGAATGGATTAGCCTTTGCGGCTTCTTCATCCATATGTGCATAGAACGTATCACCGGTGAATTCGGCAAAGTGTTCAATATCATCCAGCGTCACTGTGCGACTGGCCGTCACTACCGTGTCCCCGATGGTCAGCGTAGCCAGTGTTTTGCGGAATGGGTGCTCATCGCCCACCAATACAGGCGCTCCAGGCATCCAGCGCCCAGTCACGGCTGTCAGTAGCTCCGGCGTACCTTGAACCGCTGAACGCTGCATGTAGTGCTTGACCGCGCGAATGCCGCCAAGCTCCTCGCCACCGCCTGCTCGTCCGGGCCCACCGTGCACCAACATGGGTAATGGGGAACCATGACCCGTTGAAGATTTTGCACTGACGCGATTACCCAGCATGATACGGCCATGCCAGGGAGCAAGCCCGGTGACCAAATCACGCGCAAAGCCGTTACTGTCTGTGAACACCGAGGCCACAAGACTTCCGCCACCAAGACCTGCTAGCTCTATGGCATCGTCAACAGACGCATAAGGAATAATGGTACTGACAGGCCCAAAGGCTTCAACCGCATGAATCGCCTCACAGCCTCTGGGCTGATCACAATACAAAACGATGGGATTCATGAACGCACCGTTGTTCGCATCGCCTGACTGGATCTGCGGATTATCAGGATCACCGTAGACTAATTCAGCTTCTGCTCCTAGCTCCTTGATACGCTGTTGTACCTCCTTGCGCTGCTCAAGACTTGCCAGTGGTCCCATCCCGACATTGGCGTCGGATGGGTTGCCTACTATTGTTTTCGCCAATCGTTCCGAGAGTGCTGCTGAAACTGCATCGGCGTACTGCCTAGGGACAATGACTCTGCGAATGGCCGTGCACTTCTGTCCGGCTTTGGTTGTCATTTCACGCGCAACTTCCCGCACAAACAGATCAAACTCGGGTGTATCGGGAGTTGCATCGAGACCTAGAACTGCCGCATTGAGACTGTCGGCTTCCATGGTGAAACGTGTTGAGTTTTTAACGATGGCGGGGTGTACCCGCAGCATCTGCCCGGTAGCCGCAGAGCCTGTGAATGTGACTACATCCTGAGCGGTAACATGATCCAGCAAGTCACCCGTGGAACCTGAGATGAGCTGCAATGCCCCCTCGGGCAAGATACCTGTCTCAATGATGTGACGTACCATCAGCTCCGTCAGATAGGCCGTCTGACTAGCTGGCTTTATGATGGCGGGCATACCCGCCAGTAGTGTCGGAGCCAGTTTCTCCAACATCCCCCAGCACGGGAAATTAAAGGCATTGATGTGTACAGCAACGCCCTGAAGCGGCGTCAGAATATGTTGCGCCGAGAATGTTGAATCTTTCGACAACGATTCTGGCGCACCATCAACCAACAGACGCGTATTGGGTAACTCACGTCGGCCTTTGGAACCATAAGACAGCAACGTAGATATACCGCCTTCGATATCGATCCAGCTATCGGTGCGAGTAGCGCCAGTAGCCGCAGAGAGCGCGTAAAACGATTCCTTGTCTGCCATTAGAGCTTGGCCCAGGCTTTTCAACAACAAAGCGCGTTGGTGAAAGCTCATGTCCTGCAGCTGCACGCTGCCACGCTCACGGCCGTAGCTCAACATGTCCTGAAAATTCAGACCGGTTGAGTCGATAAGTGAGACAGGCGCGCCGGTTGAGGCGTCCCGTAGGACCTTTGCATCACCGGCACCACGGATCCATTCACCGTAAGCGTAACTTCCTGTTTGGTGTGATGCTGACAGCGTATTGTTCATGTCTGAATTTTGTCGTTGACTGTCAGAAGGAGACATTCAATGCAGAGAGCAATGTGGATACGTCCTTTTCCCACTGCTTTTGAAGTTCTTCATTGGGCGTATGTCGAAGCCCGAAACGTTGCAGTTGTTCAAACCGTTCTGAACCCGATGTGCCGAAACTGGCTGCTATGCGTGGATACCAGTAAGCAACACTTTTCTTTACCTCAGCACTGGCATTATCTTGTTCAAGAATCTTGACCAGACCTTCCACACCCAGCTCGGTATGACGGCGTTCACGCGGGAGTATCTCGCGATAGACCTCTGCCAGAGGTTGATAGGACATCGTCAGATTTTCGTTAAGCTGCAGGTTAACCGCCTTGCCCATGAGTACATTCATGACAACGGCGTCCGTCCAGCCTTCAATAGGATAATGGAACACATTCAAACGCATATCCTGCCCGTGCCGGCTATTGCCAATATTCGAATCGCGGGGTAGTCGTGCGGTCCATGGGTGGTGGCTGAAGTAGCGTTCCACATTGGCACCGAACTGGCCCAGCAACGTGAGTACCCGCTCGGCATGGTCCAGTTTATCCAGCGTGATGCGCGAAGCGGCAATACGCTCCTTGATGCCTGGCCCGGCATTCACACTATCGGCAAAGCCTGCGGAGCCTGCCAATTCGCTATCGATGAAGCTGGCCATCATGCGCATGATATGAGCGCGGTAGCGTGGTGGTACATTCTCGGGGGACGTCAGCTTGCCGCCCTGTTCCAAGTAACTGTCGAGCGACATTCTGTCGTCGTTCAATTCACTCATGGGCGTTTCACTGGTCATAGGTAACAACCACGCTGTCTGATAGTGGGTAGCATTGGCAGGTCAGAACGTAGCCGCGATTCACTTCATAGTCTTCGAGAGCGTGATTCTTTTCCATCTCCACTTCACCTTCCAGAACCATGGCACGGCAAGTAGAGCACACACCGGCTTTACAGGCGTACGGCGCATCCATGTTGGCACCCAGTGCCGCATCCAGCACTGTCTCACCCTTCTTGGCCATCTCGATTTCTCGCGTGGTGCCATCTATGGTGATGGTAGCCTTGCAGATAGCGTCGGTACCCGCATTGGCTGTTGACACACGTTTGCGCGATGCTCTGCCCGGTTGTGAAGAGGCGAACAACTCAAATTTGATCTGATCGTCACGCAATCCGTGATCTCGCAATGACTGCGCTATAGCCAGCATCATCGGTTCCGGCCCACAAATGAACGCCAAGTCCATGGTAGTAATATCCACCCAGCTTTTAAATAACAACGCACATTTGTCGGCATCAATTCGCCCTGAGAACAGATCGATATCCTGCGCCTCGCTATCCAGGATGTGCACCACACTGAGTCGCCCCATATAGCGGTTTTTCAAATCTTCGAGCTCTTCACGGAACATGATGGTGTTGGAAGATCGATTGCCGTAGACCAACGTCACGTTTGAATGCTGTTCTGCTGCCAGTGTTGTCTTGATGAGACTGAGCACGGGCGTAATGCCACTACCACCTGCGAAGAACACATAATTGCGTGCCGTATCTGGATCGATAGGTGTATGGAAGGCACCCCTGGGTGGCATGGCCTCGATAGTCTCGCCCACTTCCAGTTCTTCATTAGCCCACGTGGAAAAGCACCCTCCCTCGACGCGTTTGATACCAACGCGCAGAGCACCCTCATGTCGTCCAGCACAAATGGAGTAAGAACGTCGCAGCTCCTCCCCATTGAACTGCCGACGAAACGTCAGGTATTGCCCTTGTATGAAATCAAAGGCCTGCTCGTCACCAGGTTGAGGGGTGAGTGTAACGACCACAGCATCACGTGTCTCACGGCGCACATCGGACACTTGCAACGGTAGGAAACGAGCCATCAGAGAGCTTCCTTAAAGTTCAGTCGACAAGAACAAATCCACAGTCGCTTACACCACTGCAGACAAGAAAAACAGAGCGTAGTACAACGGTCAGATTCAAATGCATTTAAAGTAATCAAACGGTTCCAGACACGCCTTGCACCTATAAGCCGCCTTACAAGGAGTGGAACCAAACTGACTGATGTTCTCAGTATCAGTAGACCGGCATCGCGGGCAACAGACCGTGATTTTTGGACGCCCCAGACCGCAGGCGCCTGTACCTTCCACAGGAGGAGCAATGCCATAGTCGAGTAATTTCTCCCGTCCTCGCTCACTGATCCACGCCGTATTCCATGCCGGTGACAGTTGTCTTTCAAGACGAATTTTGACGATGCCTTCCTTGCGCAGTCTCGATTCGATATCTTCGTTGATCACAGCCGTTGCCGGACAACCCGAATACGTGGGCGTGACACTCACAACCAGAGTGTCCTGCTCCCAGACAACCTGCCTTATGATGCCCAGATCGACAACCGAGATAACGGGGATCTCGGGATCAGGCACATCGTGCAACCACGTCCAGACTTGCTCAGTCGACGGCCGCGCGTTTGCAGAAGAGGTATTCATCTACCAGACAGCACCGGGGTAGGCGCGCTGCAGAAACTGCATCTCGGCCAACACGAACCCCAGATGTTCGCTGTGTATACCGTTCTTGCCACCACGACGCACGAAATCGCTGTCTGGCATAGTCAGTGTCGCCAGTTTCAACGCGTCGGCCACATGCTCTTTCCATGCACTGGCTATCGACTCGCTTTGCGGCAAAACTCCGTCAGCAATCAATGCAGCATCCAGATCATCAAAGTCGAGCATTTCACCGGTGTAAGACCACAGTTCATCCAGCGATGTTTGCATGCGACGATGGCTCTCCGTGCTGCCATCTCCCAGGCGAATGATGAGGTCTGAGCTACGTTCAAGGTGATAGGCAACCTCCTTCACGCTCTTTTCTGCAATCTCGGCTATGCGTTTGTCCGTTGATGTCATCAACCCTTTCAGCATGGGCAGATGCCACGCATCAAACAGGAACTGACGCATCAGTGTCAGGCCAAAATCCTCATTCGGGCGTTCCAGCAACAAGAGATTCCGAAAATCGAACGAGTCTCGCAGGTAAGCCAGATCATCTGCGACGCGACCCTTGCCTTCCACTTCACCGGCAAGGCCTAACCACAATTGTGTCTGCCCGATCAGGTCGAGGGAAATGTTGGATATGGCAATGTCTTCTTCCAGTGCCGGGCCGTGACCACACCATTGCGAATTCCGATGCGCCAGAATCAGGCAGTTGTCACCCATCTGGAGCAGGAATTCAAACAGACCGTTAGCAGGGTTGGCTTTAGCAGCCATTACATATGCCCCACTTCCTCAGGGATATCAAAGAACGTGGGGTGTCTGTACACCTTGGAGTTGGCAGGATCAAACAGTTGTTCTTTATCCAATGGTGAGCTGGCGACGATCTGTGTGGACTTCACCGCCCAGATGCTCACGCCTTCATTGCGACGCGTGTAGACATCGCGCGCATTGTTGATGGCCATGTCGGCATCTGCCGCGTGCAGACTGCCCACATGTCGATGGCTCATACCGTGTTGGCCACGGATGAAAATTTCCCACAATGGTAATTCGGGTTTGCGCTTGACCGGTTCATCATTGCCGTCCACATCGGGGTAAGGCGATGTATTCACCGAGCTCATGCCGCTTCCTCACGGTTACCGCGCTTCTTGGCAGCATTGGCGAGTAAACCATCGCGGAACCACTCACCGTCATTCCAGGCATCGACTCTGGTTTGCAGGCGTTCTTTATTGCACGGGCCATTACCCGCTAACACGGCGTAGAACTCATCCCAATCCGGTTCAGAGAAATCGTAGCCGCCTTTTTCTTCATTCCAGCTCAGGTTTTCGTCCGGCACGGTCAGGCCAAGATACTCGGCTTGTGGCACTGTCTGATCAACAAACTTCTGTCGTAGCTCATCGTTTGTATTGATCTTGATTTTCCACGCCATTGATTGCGCTGAATGAACGGAGTCTTTGTCGGATGGGCCAAACATCATCAACGAGGGATACCAGAAACGATTGAACGCATCCTGTGCCATCCGTTTCTGTGCATCAGACCCCTTGGCCATCTGCATCATGATGTGAAAGCCCTGACGTTGATGAAAGCTCTCTTCCTTGCAGATGCGGACCATGGCGCGAGCGTAAGGACCATAGGACGTTCGCTGTAATGGCACCTGATTCATGATGGCGGCACCATCAACCAGCCAACCCACAGCACCAATATCTGCCCAGGTCAACGTTGGATAATTGAAGATGGATGAGTACTTGGCTTTGCCCGAATGCAATTGCTCGAACATCTCGTCTCTACTGGTCCCTAGCGTTTCAGCAGCACAGTAAAGATAAAGCCCGTGCCCTGCTTCATCCTGAACCTTGGCCAACAGAATGGCCTTGCGCTCAAGAGTGGGCGCACGTGTAATCCAGTTGCTTTCGGGAAGCTGCCCCACCAGCTCCGAATGCGCATGCTGACTAATTTGCCTGATGAGCGTCTTGCGATAGCCTTCGGGCATCCAGTCCTTAGGCTCGATTTTCTCATCCGCATCGATTCGCACCTGGAACGTACGCTCTTCTGGCGTCATGTCCTCAAGCGTCTTGGCACCCGTTCCATCAGTCTTGACAATTTGTGCGTACACGAATTTCTCCAGAAACACGCATCGATACGATGCGCAAGGGTTGCCTGTGAATCAGCTTTTCAGACCTGTCATTCTATCGGTTGTACCGTTCATCGACTGAAACTGGACCATTCAACACGAGTGGAAGTGGGTTGGCGTGTGCTCAGACGATAGTGGCTTGTGTCGCAGCCCGCAGTTCATCTTCGGTCACACCCTCAGCACATTCAACAATCTTCAGACCTCCCTCAACAACGTCCAGCACGCCAAGGTTAGTGATGATTCTGTCGACGACCGCTTTACCGGTTAGCGGGAGCGTACATTCTGCGAGCAATTTGCTTTCACCGTGCTTGTTAGTGTGATCCATGACCACGACAACACGCCCGACACCTGCCACCAGATCCATCGCGCCACCCATGCCTTTCACCAGCTTGCCCGGGATCATCCAGTTGGCCAGATCACCGTTTTCCGCCACTTCCATGGCGCCGAGAATAGCCATGGCAATCTTGCCACCGCGAATCATGCCGAAACTCTGTGCGCTGTCAAAATAGGCTGTTTGCGGCAGTTCGGTTATTGTCTGCTTGCCCGCGTTGATCAAGTCTGCATCGATTTCGTCCTCAGTCGGGAACGGTCCCATGCCCAGCATGCCGTTCTCTGACTGAAGTGTGACTTCCACGCCCTCGGGAATGTAGTTGGATACGAGCGTAGGAATACCGATTCCAAGATTCACGTACCAGCCGTTTTGCAGTTCCTGTGCAGCACGCGCAGCCATCTGATTCCGATCCCAAGCCATTATGCTGTCCTCACAGTGCGTTGTTCGATACGTTTTTCATGCTCGCCCTGAATAATTCTATGAACGTAGATGCCCGGTAAATGAATGCTGTCTGCATCCAGCGAACCTGTCGGGACTATCTCCTCTACCTCGACAATACACACCTTGCCGCACATGGCTGCTGGCGGGTTGAAGTTGCGTGCTGTTTTGCGAAATACCAGATTGCCTGTCTCATCAGCTTTCCACGCCTTGACGATGGCAAGATCAGCAAACAGCCCTTCTTCGAGGATGTAAGTCTCACCTCGAAAGTCCTTATGTTCCTTGCCCTCAGCGATGACAGTGCCGACACCCGTTTTGGTGTAGAACCCTGGAATACCGCAACCCGCCGAACGCATGCGTTCAGCCAGTGTGCCCTGGGGATTGAACTCCAGTTCCAGCTCGCCAGACAAGTATTGACGCATGAATTCGGCATTTTCACCCACATAAGATGAGATCATTTTCCTGACCTGCCGGGTATGCAGCAATATGCCGATGCCGAAGTCATCCACGCCGGCATTGTTGGAGGCGAACGTCAGATCCTTGGTACCAGCGTCCTTGATGCCGTTGAGCAGCAGCTCAGGTATGCCACACAGGCCAAATCCTCCAGACGCTATAAGCATCCCATCTTCCAACACCCCTTCCAGAGCTTCTGCTGCACTACCATAGACTTTCTTCATGCTGCGACCTTTGTCAAATTCATGGAAATCTGTTGCCTCGAGCCAGCCATGAGGCTAAGTGGCCTTCGTCAGGAGCAGGAAGCCTGCTGCGGATCGTCGCAGCAACGCTTTTTAGGTCCTCGGCGCGCCCAGTATAACCGTTCCAATAGCTCCCCCAAACCCAAACGCACCGACCTTTCTGACAAAACGAGGGATTTGTGAGTACCGAAAACCCTCCGTCGGGCAAACAGCCATCACATGAAGACGGAACAACATTGTTGATACTTGTAATCGTCCAGAAATTGCCAGCCTGCCACCGAGCCAGATCGTACCGTCATTGGCTGACAGAGGAGAGTACAGGGAGATAATCAAAGGAGTTTGTGATCATGGTCAACGCAAGAGGCTCTAGTTTCAGTTCTTCTTGGCACGTCTCAACAATCAGTCGACCTGGGTAATTCTACCGATTTACCGGATCTAGGCCGGTGGTACCCTTTTGGCTACACTACCGATACCCTTTTTTACCACTTAAGGTGATTACTATGCATCCATTGAAAAGCTATGTTCTCGTTGTTCTATTTCTATTCAGTTTCCCATTACAGGCAGACAGTCTGCCGCGAGTTACCGGACTTGCCATAACCGGTGACCAACTCACTTGGGATGCGCAGGAAGGTGCAATCGGCTACAACATACATCTCGACTACGGGTATTTCGATACGATACGGGGTGGTGAGACATACACAGTCTCACAGCCAGGTCGGTATCACATCATCTCATTCAACGACAAGGGCGAGTTTGGAGTAACACGCAACCTGGACGAAGGCGGGCAAGACTTTGATTTGTTTTCAGTGGAGTATGCCGGTGGAAACGACACTGTGAAATACAATTTCCAGCGCCCCATTCTGCTGGTCTACAACACGTGCAAAGACGTGAGCCCGGGCGAATCGTGTATTGCAAATTGCCCCAGAACATACGAGGGTGAAACGGGTCCCACGTACTTCAGGCAATACCTCTCAGGAGGCGCATGTAGCACGTCTGATATCGTCGAGGCAGACGCCTTTGCAGGTCACGATACCTATAGCTGTACAGTGCCACTCTATTCAGGCGAAGTGGTCGCTCAGGCTATCTGTCTGATGGGCAATTGAGTTAACGCTACTGCAGATGCCCCCCAAGGGCATTCTGCAGCAGTATCGAAATCAATTTCCTTCACTAATTCCAATACTCATGTTCTCCACCTCATAGATCCTCAACTCATCACGCCACAAGCTGCCTGAAGCTGTCACTTCAACCTCATCGCTACGATCCTCTATCGACAGAATCTCCATCACTAGCGTAACTTTTTTAGCACTGGGTGTAACCTGACCCCGGTACGACCAGCTAATCGACTGATCAGGTGTGATGTATTGCAACTGCGGTTTTCGGAAACCTTGGGTGAGCCCCTTAAGCACAATTCCCCGTAGCATCAGCTGTAGCAAAGCATCCAGCCCCAGCGAACCGGGCTGTACAGGATCCTGATAGAAATGCGCTTTGAAATACCAGGCATAGGGATCAACGTTCTGATAACCGCGAATAAGCCCCAGACCCGCATCACCACCTGAAGGGTCAAAGTAATCCACTTCATCAATCATCAACATGCGCCCGGCAGGTAGCGATGAGTGTGGATCCTCTACCGGCCAGTTTAACGCTGGTAGCTGGCGCATCGCCGCTTGAGCCTCGTTTGTATCCAGCCCCACCTGTCGATTCAAAGCGTCCATAGGGAAGAAACCAAAGCTGGTTTCAAGGCTCATCACTCTGTAGTCAAGACTGGAATCCACCACAACATCAAAATGCACGATGGTCATCGGCCCCATGGTGGAGAAGCGTGTCATCTTTGCTTCAACGCGAATGCTTTGCGCTGTCGCATCGATGTTCTTGGCTATCTGCCCGTTACCATCCAGATTACGAAAGCACTCACCACCGAGTAATGCAAAACCACCATGACTTCCCAGCCAGCCGCAAGGTTGTAGGGCAACTTCCAGTAACACAGCGAAAGGCATTTGCCCGTTGCCTCCATCCGCAAAATACCAGTCATCTGCGTTTACGTCATATTCCGTGACCACCGTTGCACCGACTTCCGGCGCATCAGGGCGTGTGGATATGGACAGTACACGAGAAATCATGTGGTACGGCGGCTGCGGTAGCCTTGGCGCACGGCCGGCGTTATCCATTGATTGATACATGTCACCAAACGCCTGTGATGGAGCACCATCGCCACAGGCCTTGAGCGCGTGCCAGTCACCACGAGACTCTTGTTGCGGACCTATCCAGTGGCACAACAGATCTTCTGGTGGCACAGGCCACTGTCGACGCATTCTTATCTTGAAACTCGGGCAGTAAAAAACCTTGAAGCCATCACAGCTTGCGATAAGCGCAGCATGCACTTCAGGAATGTCACCGTTCAGAATCTGATCGACGTGTACTTCGTAAGTCACTACATGTTCTTGATCGGGGATTACCTGTCCACGGCACTCGAAACGCGCTGAGGCTCCAGGCACGGGTTCAAATACCCAGCCATCGCGCTGACAACTCAAACCCATGGCCATTGCCAGACACTCCAGAGCCTGGACGGCAGCTTCGGCCATCAAGGTACCCGGCATACACGGATCATTGTGAAAGTGTCCGTCATAAAACCAGGCATCGACGGGAACAGTAGCAACCGCTTGCAGGTACCCACGCCCCCACGCACCACCTGTCGGATCAAAACGCGACACTTCATCAAACAAGACAAGCTTGCCCCCCGGAAGTCTGGGTGGATTGGTGTGCGCCGCGCAGTGCTCAAACCCTTCACCAAAGCAGGCGAACGCGTCACCATCCCGTAAAGCTGCCAGATCGGCAGGTGAGAATGATGTCTTACGCGACGCATAAACGGTATCGAATGGCGTTGGATCTGCCGTAACCGGGGGCTCCTTGTCGAGTTGAATCAACACGCCCTTACTGGAGGCTAGCTCGGCATCGGTGAAAAATCCTGCCTGACCATGGCGTACGGAGATCACTAGTCGCCCATCGACACGACAATCGTATTGAAAGAAGAACAATCGAATACCGTTGATCTCCGCGTGCCCAGTGATTTCAATCTGATAGCACAAGGTATCGCCCACTTCGGGCAAACGCTCATCATGCACCGTCATCTCACACCCGAGCAGACGGTATACACGCTCATCACAATTCCGGAAATCGGCCCCCATCCAGGCAATCAGCGATAGATCTGCCTGGCCTGATTCGATCAAGGGACCCGGGCGCATGGCATTGGCATGCAGATACCATTCATCAGCCGTTATATCCGTTTCAGTCCAGATAGTGCCTGTGGACTCTACGCCCTGCTCGGCGTCTATGCCCACTATACGATCAACCATCAGTAAGGGTGGTGCCGGTAGCCGTACTTGGCGCACGAAGCCATCCTGCGCCTTGAAGGCCTCACCAAACAACGAGGACATTAGCCCTCGACTGGCTTGCGCTATGGATTCGTGGTCGAAACGTGGTCCACGCGGGGCGTGCTGAGTAAGTGGAACATTCACAGCGACCGACTTGATCATCAAGGGCTCATTGGCACCTGACGCTTCGATCGTGTTATAGGTGGGTACGGGCAAATCTGGCGCACAAGGCATGCTTGCACCCTGAGCTCGCTGTGGCCATTGAGGCATGTCATAACCTGTCATGATGTGGGTATCCGATGAGCGCGCTTTACGCACAGTCCAGGGGTGATGATGCAGTTGATGGAAGGCGGTTGCCAGCGCATTCATGTCGGGCTCATGCCCGTCTGCGTAGAGAGCTGCCGTCAGTTGTGCGACCTGATGGGCATCTGATTGATCGATTCGATCAGCCGCCAACGCCCGGTGCGGGCGTGATCCGAGTATCTTGCCAACGCTTGATGTCAGCGTATCTCGTGGGCCAATCTCGACAAACGTTCGCACGCCATCTGTATAGGCCTGTTCAATGATCTTGCGAAAATCGATTGTCTGTAGAGCTTGCAGCGTGAGTTGGTCTGCAATGGTCTGCTGCGTAGGTTTATAGCTTTTGTGTTCACCGTGGCCGTATATACGAACATCCGTGTTTGTCGATGTGGGGCGTGTATGAACGTGCCGCCATGTCTCTGCATAAGGTTGTAGCGTGGGGGTATGTACAATCAGATGCTGGTTCATCATCACTCCACGACCATCAGCCAGGTTCCTGACAAGTGCCGTACATTCCTCTACAGGACCACCGATAATGCAATCCTCATCAGAATAAATAATAGTGATATCGGTTCGAGGAAAAGCTTTCAGCGCGTGCTCAACGGCTTTAACGTCTGAATAGATACGCCAGTTTGTCCACTCTACCGGGCCATCCATATTCCAGGCATCACTGGCGCAGCGGAACTCTCCACCCAGTTGTTGTTCGTACATGCCAACGATAGCACTGTCATCCAGTATCCCTGATGTATCATCCCACAGACCGAACGCGTACAACGCGTTGGTCTCGCCCAGCGATAGCCCGATAACAGCATCAGGCGATAGGTTCAAAACATCTCTCAGCAGCAGCGTGTGTGCCTGACTGACCAGCGTCACCGCACACAACTCCTCATAGCCCGTGTGACTGGCTTGCGACAACAGATGAGACACGCCTGCCAACGATGGGAACTTTTTTGTCAGCCTGTTAGTCAAGATCGGAAACGCCATCAGTAAGCCGCGGCCCATGCGAGGATAAGCCGCCGCTGAACCGGTATACACGAAGGCCATTTCACCACTGGGAGACCCGCTACCCGAATAGACCCCGTCGATGTGACTACCGATCTGTGCCAGCGCGTTCTCGCCTGCCTTGTTGCAACCATCGATCAGCTCATTGTGTGACTGTCGTATAGCACCAGCAACACTGGCTGCAGGTAAAATACTGCCAGACAGTGCAGCGAGTACCTGTTCCAGACGTTCATCGAGCTGAGCCCGGCTATCTGCAACAACAGCGATCCGTCGTTGGCCTGTCCCGCCTACGGTACGTTGCTTGATCAACAGACGCAGCTGCTGATCAGAGTCAGCACTAGCATAATACAAGTGCGGCGAAGGCCTGAGAAGATCAGGTGTGGCAACTGCCTGCGCCGGCTCGATAGTCCAAGGCAGAAACGTAGTTCCGTTATACGAATTTAACGCCTGTGCAGTAAATTGTAGCGGGTGAGACACACCTGTTATCAAGCGCGGTTCGGTGATATGGCTAACGACCTGCTGACCACGATTGGCCAATGCGCTCGCTACCACCATCGAGAATAACGTGTCGGCAATGGGTGCAGATCCATAGACCTTTTCAATCAACACCTGATAAGGCACCGACGAAACTGTAGTACTGTCAGCATCCGATTGATCAATACTACCCAGCACGGCAACGCCCAATGCTTTTGCGGTTGATTCACGCATCAGTAACAGAGCGCAGGCCTTGTCGGTGTAACGAAGCTTCTTCTTAGTCTTATCGAGCCTGTCGTGGCCGAGCTGACTATTCGCCTGTGTTTTAAGCGCTGCACTACGGACAGGTTCGCTGGCAAAGTCTGCAGCGGTGACAACAGCAAGATCAAGATCGTGTGCTCTCAGAGCATCGCATCCTAACTGCAACGCCATGACATCCGAAAACTCTTCGGCAGAAACACTGTAACCCTGCGCACGAAAGTCGTAGGCTGCATTGATTCTGTTAGCTGGCATATTCGGCATGGCACCCAACACATCAGCTGCCGTCATGGGCGCGATAACGCGGTCTTTGAGAGCGGCAATTGCCGGAGCGTCGATACTATTTCCTAAATAGTCTGACAGCTGCTCACGCAATAACCAGCGACACGCATCCGATGCACAGCCCATACCCGCGAATACGCCTATCCGGTTCGCCTCGAGCGTCGCTTTGGAGGTGTCATTGGCATCTGCCAGCAAGTGATCGAGATCCAGTTGCTGCAAGGCATCGTCAACTACTGCGAGCAGTGCCAGCTGCTGAGGTTCAATGTGCTGAAAATCTGCGGGGGGTGTCCGCAGTGATAACGGATCAAGCGTTATGGCTGTGCAAGCTTCAGCTACTGACTCAGGTGAGCACATCAGGCGCCGCACGATGCGATCCGTGCCGCGATCATTACCCGCCAACGCACCTGTAGCACAGATCACCAGTGGATCGGGTTGACTTTCGGGGTTGAGGGAATCGCCAGCATGCGTCGCCCAGCCCGATGTTCGAGCCTTTGCCTTTGCCTTTGTTTGTGCTTGTGCTTGTGCTTGTGCTTGTGCTTGTGCTTGTGCTTGTGCTTGTGCTTGAGATGATGAGCGATACTCCTCCAAAATCAAGTGCGCATTGTTACCACCAAAGCCAAAATTGCTAATAGCTGCACGCCTTGTCTTGTGGGTAGACCACGGCTCACAGTGCCTTTGTGGATACAGGCATGAACCTTCAAAGCTTGTGTTAATAGCACCGTCAATCCGGGTGGGCGGAAGCGTGTCGTGTTCCAGTGCTAAGGTTAGCTTGAGCAAACTGGCGAGCCCCGCCACGGTGATCAGATGTCCTGTGTTGGATTTTACCGAGCCTACCGGTAGCTGCGAACACTGTGAGTAGAATTGTGCGGCTGAACGGATCTCCACAGAATCTCCCACCGGCGTACCAGTGGCATGACACTCAAGGTAGTCGATGGTATCGGGAGGCACGTCGCACTGAGCGTAAGCATTGTGCATCGCTTCCAGCTGCCCTTCAGAGTCCGGTACCAGAAACCCGCCACGACGTCCGTCATTGGACAAGCCGACAGCGCGAATCACACCAAAAACAGGTTCATCATTGCCCACATCACACAGGCGTTTCAGCACCACTGCTGCAGCACCCTGAGCAGGCACCAGACCATCAGCCGATGCAGCGAACGGCTGAGACTGCCCCGTAGGACTCAACGCCTGGAGTGCGCCGAAACCGTGTTGCAACATGACATCATGCGCTGCATTAACCGCACTGACCACGGCCACATCAAGTGTTCTTTGGTGCAGTTTTCGACAGGCAATCTGCAATGCATAGAGCGATGATGCGCAGGCTGCATCCAGAGAAAATGCATCACCGGTGGCACCCAGAGCGCGGGCTATCAACTGAGCGGGCAAACCGGAGTTGAACGCATTGAGTAATGACTGATCAGAGTAGCCTTTAAGCCAATGCTCGCAAGCATAGTTCACTTTGCCCATTGTCGGATAGGATAGGTTGGCCAGTACCACCCCTGTTCGATGGCTAGCTGCTGTGGGTGAACCGGCTTCCAGCCAGGCATTCATCACAGCATGTAAAGGCCACTGCACCACAGCATCTAACGTTGCCGCGTCGATGCCACCCAGCGAATAACGTTCAGGCTCAAAAATCTGATCAAAACCTTGAATATAACCACCGGCACCAGAATTCGATTGTGCCGCTAAGTGGGCACCATGATCGAGTAAATCGGCATGCCTGCTTAGCAAATTCTGGCCACTGGTGACGGCTTGCCACAAAGCCTCGGGCGTCAGGCAACCGGGAAGTACACAACCGCGCCCGATAATAGCGATGGGTTCAGCAGCATTCATTGTCAGCCAGCGCTGGAGTTGGCCACATCGTCTACCCAGGCATCACCCACGAGCAATTCAACACCGTGACGATCCCCTGCCAGCATTTCATCAACAAACAATGCCGCTCCTGCCTGCAAGGATATGAGCCCTATCCCACGTTCTTCAAAGTATCGGGCCAGGGTCTGGTCAACCATACCGCTATCCCATGGACCCCAGTTAAACGACTTGACGGTCGCTTTTGGAAAGCGTTTTTTTAACGATTGAGCAACTCGATTCAACACCTCGTTGGCCATCGCATAATCGCTCTGCCCGGTATTGCCATAGAAGGCCGCCGCGGATGAAAAAAGCGCTGCGTGCGATAGCGGTGCATCTCCCAACGCAATGAGCAGATTCTGCAAACCGACCACTTTGGTGTCGAATACACGATCGAACTGGGCCTTGGTCTTATCGACAATCAAGCTGTCTGCCAGTACACCTGCACCGTGTACCAGAGCGGTAACCTGGCCAAGCTCACTGTGTATCAGCGCAACGACATCATGCACCTGTTGCCGATTGGCGATATCGCAAGGGTAGTACCTAGCTGATACACCGGCAGCTTTTAACCGCTCGAGTGCTTCACGAATTTCCTGCCCTGCCAGCGCATGCCTTGCGCTGCGTTCGATGTCACTTGGAACCGGTCGTTCACCAGAGGCCACTGCATTAAGCGCCAACTGTCGCCTGAGTACCTTGATATCACTGGTCTTTTCAATGTTCTCCGGCCATTCAGCAGGCACAGAGCGACCTAGCAAGGCGAACCGTGCTGTTGATCGTTGAGCAAGTGCTTCAATACACGCGGCGGTTACACCACGAGCACCGCCGGATACCAGCCACACATCGGAAGGCGCTGTGGGTGTCGTCGCTACGGCGTTCGCAGAAGGCGACAATGCTTTGCCTACCTGCAGGGCGTACACCCGTCCAGACAGATCGATACCCACCAACGGCAACCCCGTCGCTAACGCTGTTAGTAGCCGTTGCGCGGTACCCGATACATCAGCCGGATCAACCGCTATATCAATACAGCGAATCTGCATCTCTGGCCACTCGAGCGCTGCCGTCCTGGTCAACGCGGCCATACCACCACGCCAACCCTGAGAAGGGCCTTCGTGGAAATTTCCACCTGTATCCTGCAACAAGATCAGCGATTGTCCACCTGAGCGATGAAACTCACGCGCTTGTGACAGCGCAAGCCAGTGAACGTCTCGGTCATTGCCATTGCCCAGTGCAGCAGTCACCACCAACTCTTCCGTAACCGCATCGGGTTTGTCAGTGATCTGCACATCAAGCCCACCAACACCCAGCGCCGTAGCCACGGATGCAGCCAGAACAGGATGCTGACCCGTTATGGCAATTCGCGTAAACGCTGAAGGCTGCCCACGCGAGTAGCTATGTTGTTCACACAACACCACCTCACGAGCCACGGCTGATAGAACGATAGTAGCCGTGTCACCCGGCGGTTGATTTTGATTGGTTAGGGGACGGGCCGGACTGTCGAGACGCCCGTCGTCCCCTAGCCGAAAAAATCCGCAATCTGCCTGATCGTTCTGAGCTGCCCCATATCGGCAGAACCCACATCCTTGATAGCGGGTACTTGCAAGCGCAGTGCTGACAGCACTTCCACTTGCTTGATGGAATCTATCCCCAGCTCGCCACTGAGGTCCATGTCATCCTCGATCATTTCAACCGGATAGCCGGTTTTCTCAGCGATGAGTTCACGCACTAGATCTGTGCTGATTCTGGGCTCTGCAGAATCAGGTGCTGTGGCACCGTTTGCTGCCGGATGGGGAGTTGGAGTGGGAGATTGAGATTGAGATTGAGATTGAGATTGAGATTGAGATTGAGATTGATCAGAGTTTGGTGCAGATGACATTTCAGTGTTATTGGATGACGCTTGTTCAGTCGTGGGTGTTGATACCGCTGCTGACTGCACTGCCGGGGCCGCTGATCCGTTGGTCCGCGACGCACCGTTCAGCTGGCTGTGTCCATTGAGCGACGTCGGTGCGACGGCGGCTGGTGCTGGTGCTGGTGCTGGTGCTGACATTGTTGGTGCCGAAGCGGGCTGTCGATACATTCCACTGTCGTAACCCTGTGTGACATGACTCGGTGTCTCTACCTGTTCTACCGGGTAGTTCAGAGCAGACCCTTCAACACCGCCAATTATTTGAGCTGCCAGATGCAGGTACGATTGATGCGCCGAGGTCATGGCGGCCATATACTCTGCATGCCTTGCCGACACTTCACTGCACAGGGCGCCGCGCAACGTAGTGGATAACGGCGCACTTGCAACGGCACTGCCATTCAAGGCACCGTTAGCGTGAGTTGCTACTGATGCAGACTGAGGCTGTGTGCTTTGCCCCGTTCCATTTGGACCTGAAGAGTGATCTTGAGTTGCCATAGGTGATTGAGCCGCAGCTGAAGGTTGATGTGATGTTTTGTTAGCCGCAGATGCGTTGTTCAGCGTCTGCGATGAGTTGTTTTTGTATGGGGTCCGCGCTACACGAGCTGCTTGTGCCTCTTGACCGTTTATTGGAGCTGTTAGTGTCGTTTGTGCAGTTGCCCTGTCGGCATCAGTTGCTCGTGCTGAGAGCGCCGCCTCCGAACAAGAGGCTTGCACGGTCTGAATCTTTTGAGATACGGCTACCGTGTCTGCCGGTGTAATCGCTGTCGCTGATCGACCAGCTTGCAGTGTCTGAGTAAACGGGCTGGTCTTTGCCGATGTCTTATTTGGAATAGCCGTTTTTTGCACCGATGCTCTACCGTCTTGTGGTGGGTACGGTTTCTGATAATTACTACCGAGAATCTCCACAGAATGCTTGCTGGGTTCTTTTCGTATCGGTGGTGCAGGCAAACCGGCATACAGATTAGCTATATCAACCGCAACACCCGATGTAGCCAGTTGACCAATGGCGCATAACAGGGCTGTCGTGCCATTGCCGTGCTTATCGTCCAGTGCAATCGCTGTCACTCGATTAGAGGGGAAGGTTTTACGCACCAGATTGGTCAGCACAGAACCGGGGCCTACTTCAAGGAACAGGGTGACACCCGCTGCGTACATGGACAACAACGACTGCCTGAACAAAACCGGCTTGCCTATCTGCTCACTCAATACCTTGACCAGAGCGTCCTTGTCGGAGGGATAGGCGCTGGCCGTGCTGTTGGCATAGACCGTCGTGGTCGGTACACCGAGCGGCTGTAGCGCTAGCTTCTGCGCAAACGGATGTACCGCCTGGGCAACCTGCGGCGAATGGAAAGCAGCAGCCACCGGTAAGGCTTGAGTCTGGATGCCTTTCGTTGAAAACAAACTTGCTGCCTGTTCGAGTCGGGCTTTGCTGCCCGACAATACAACCTGTTCTGTCGCATTATCGTTAGCTAGTGTAATGCCATCATCAATGCCCGCAAGCAGCTCATTAACTGTAGTCGCAGAGGCCTGAACAGCAAGCATGCTGCCTGTGGAATTGGCGGCAGCGAGGCTCATGGCATCGGCTCGATCACAAGCGATGGTCAGTGCCGTCGGTGCATCAAACACGCCTGCACTATGGAGCGCCATCACTTCACCAAAGCTGTGCCCGGCCTGCATGTCTGGGCGAATGCCTAGCTGCTTAATCAGAGCCAACTGTGAAAGGGCCACAGCTGCAATAGCAGGTTGAGCGTGCCGCATATTGGTTAGCCGACTATTGGCAGCTTGGGTGGATTCTGGCGTAAACGTTGTGGGTGGGAAAGCCAGGTCGTGTAGCTTGAGTCCAGCAGTTGCAGGAATATCGCAGGCCGAATCCCAGACTGCCCGCGCCTGAGGAAAGGCCATGGCTATATCGGCGCCCATTCCAACATATTGGCTGCCTTGGCCGGAGAACAGAAACGCCAACTTGCCAGTCTGAGCTTTGCCAGAGCGATAATGGATGTGACGGTCAGACGGTTTGACCGACTCAGCTGGCTGCTTGATCAACGACAACAGTTTTGCGCATAGCTTTACCAGATGCTCAGGCGTTTCGGCAACGATAGCCGCACGATGCTCATGTTCAGCATCGAAACTCTGCCAGCTTGCAGTCGCGACACGTGCCAGATCATCTTCATGCAACACGTCACGCGTTAGAGCATCAACCCGGACACACAAATCGGCTTTGGTTGAAGCCGATAGCAGGAACAGCTCGGCAGGCATCACACGCGTAGGCTGCACAGCATTCTTGCCAGTGTATTCCTCCAGCGTTACATGAAAATTACTGCCCCCAAATCCAAAGGAGCTAACAGATGCTCTGCGCGGATGTGCGGCACCACGAATCCAGGGTCGGGCTTTGGTACTCAGGTAGAACGGCGTGTCCTGACACAACGCATCAGCTGGCTTTCGAACCTTGATCGTAGGCGGCAAAATTTTACGGCTCAAACCGCCAATGACCTTGAGCAGTCCAGCAGCGCCGGCTGCTGCTTTGGTATGCCCTATCTGCGCCTTCACCGAACCTAGCGCACACCATGGCGAATCGACCTTGCCGTCGGGGTCGAACACATTATGCAGTGCTTCAAGCTCTGTTCTGTCGCCTGCCACCGTACCGGTACCGTGTGCTTCCACCAGCTCAACCGTAGAGGGTGAGTAGCCTGCTTTCTGGTAGGCGCGTGTCAGTGTTCTTTCCTGACCACTGGCTAGTGGTGCATAAACAGCAGTTGAGCGTCCATCTGATCCGCCGCCAAGGCCTTTGACAATGGCATGAATTCGATTGCCGTCACGTTCAGCATCCGATAATCGGCGCAAGGCCAGCATGCCAACGCCCTCACCTAGCATCGTGCCATCAGCATCTGCCGACAAGGGACGGCAATCTCCCGTTGGAGACAGTGCAGGCGTTTTCGAAAAGCACATGTACATGAAAATATCATTCAGGGCATCGACACCTCCCGTCAGCACAAGATCGGAATCCCCCGCCTGAAGCTCGTGCAGGGCAATCTGCATGGCGGACAGGCTTGATGCACAAGCGGCATCTGTCACGTAGTTGCTTCCACCAAAATCCAGTCTGTTGGCAATGCGCCCGGCAACGACATTACCCAGTAGGCCGGGAAACGTGGTTTCTCGCCATTCCACGAAATTCGAGCTAATCCGGTCCGCGATATCCTGTGCTTGAGCCTCGCTTAGTCCGGCCTCACGCATACCTTTCAACCACGCGGGACGTTGTAGACGGCCCATCATTTGGCCCACAAGTTCGGTGGTAGCAGCTACGCCCAGAATGACGCTAGCGCGTGATTTATCGAGCGGACCTGCAATTTCTCGCTCAATGTCGTCCAGTACACTGCGTGCGGCAACGAGTGCCAGTAATTGCGCGGTGTCCGTGGTGGAAAGCGCATTAGGAGGCACCCCGAACAAGAGCGGATCAAATGATGTCGGGGGGACGAAGGCCCCTCGCGAGCCGTAGGTGCGATCACGCGCCGCCGGATCACTGTCATAGTAATCATCAGTCAGCCAATGGGTGCCGGGCACAGACGTAAACGTGTCCACGCCTTCGACGATATCGCGCCAGAATCCTGTGGTGTCGCCTCGGCCCGGAAATATTGAACCTATAGCGACTACCGCGATCGGCTCCGCCTTGCTATTCGGAATTTGATTGTTGGTCACGCGATTAACAGCTCACACCACTCTTTTACTCGAACCATTGAGGAGTGTAACGGAACGCGCCCGCAGGCAGTGCAACTCCAGAGGATCGAAGTTGCCCGGCTCGCGTAATCTGTGCCGCCCCTTCCAGGAGATTCCAGGCAATCTGTTTGACCGTTCGGTTCTCTAATGACTCCAGACACGTGCCTTTGGCCCACTGATTGAACGCTCCCATGGCTGGGCCACACCAGATCTGATAATCGGCTTCACGGTCAGCTTCTCCATCACGAGCCCATTGAGATGCCATGAAAAGGTAGCGCCGGCAAAGCAGTGCAAAACGGTAATTACCGTCGGCATTGGCGTTGTCCAGCGCTTGAGGATTTTTCTGCTTCAGATATTCGCACGTATCAGCCCATGCCGAATCAAGAGTCTGGCGCAGGCGCTTTTCAAACCACTGGCGGTCATCAGCTGACAGGTTATCTGTGGTAGCCCCAGACCGGTAGAGCGTGTGAAGTCTTTGCGCATACAAGCCGAATAACGTTCCGCGTTTCAGCACTTGCACGTCGACACCTTGCTCGAACATGTCCGCTGCAGGGGCCATCATGACGTCGGCCGCCCCAGCCTTGGCCAGCATTTGCCGAGCGGCTTTGGACAACCCAGACTCAGCCGCAGGCTGATTGACAGACCCGCTTAACACATACGCCGCACCCATCTGAAATGCTCCCGCTACGGCCTGTGGCGTGGCGATTCCACCCGCCAGCCCAATACGAATAGCGCGCTCATCAAAACCGTGCTGAGAAGCAATCCGTCCAGCCGTCTCGAGCAGAGAACTGAACAAAACAGCTGCTGGACGGTTGTCAGTGTGGCCTCCAGAGTCCGATTCTGCCGTGATATCCGCCGCTATGGGTACGTACGCGGCTAGTTCGGCCTGCTCAGCGCTGATGGCACCGTTAGCCACCAGTTTACGCAGCATGTCTTCGGGTGCGGGAGCCATGAATTTTTCGGCAACTTCAACACGCGACACTTTGGCAAAGACATGCGTATGTCTTTCTATACGGTCACCAGAGCGTCTTAAGCCCGAAGCGCTATAGCGCACTATTTCGGGGGACAGCTCCATGAAGGCTGATGCAGAAACCCGTTTCACACCGGTTTCCAGAAACAGATCTACAACGGCCCTTTCAAGCCCTGGCTGTTGCGGTGAATGGATCAGATTAGCTCCCCATGCAAAATCTGTCGTCGGCAGCTCAACTTTGATTCTGGCAATGCCGTCACGAACCTCTTGCAACGGCAATCCGGCGCTCCCGTAGAACCCCAGCAAACCCGCCTGGGCGGCAGCGATCACCATCTCGGGTGTAGCAATGCCACGAGCCATCTCGCCCACTACATAGGGAAACCGGGTGTTGTGAATCGTTGTAAAGCCGCGATCTCCCAGCCATTCCGGATAGACAGGTGGAAGTCGAAAACAGGTGTCCGGGTTGAGTGCCGTAGCTGTCTGCGCATTCACCACGACATGCCCGCTAACAGGGCTACAGTCTACATATGCACACAAACGCGGCGACCGGATGGCAATGGCTAGCGGCTCGTCGCTGTCAGGCGCAACCGTACGCACGGTCACTACTTCAGGGTGTACCGAGTCTGTCACTCTCATATTGGACGCAATGTCGGTGTGATTGATGGCGACATTGTATAGCCAGATGGGCTAGCTAGGTTCCGCTTTACTGGCGCAATCAATATCGAGGCAATCACGAAACGTCAGCAAGTAGATAGATACCGGAGTGTAGGGTTTTATGTTCAACATAGGACCTATCTCGCCTGCTAGTTGCCAGTGACCAACGATGTTGACATCGTTGGTGTTGTGAAACTCGACTGTGCGTTACTTTTACACGCCGCTCAGTTAAAATTCAGACGCTTATGGAGCCATCGCCGGTTAAGGTTTTTTGGCACCCAACCCCGAGGCGAGGTCTGATCGATGACAGTCAAGAAGATATATGACGATATTCCAGGCACAATCGTCTTCGATAGCGATATGGCGACCAAGGGCTATCACTTGAATCAATTTTGCATCAGCCTTCGCCAGGCACCGAATCGAGAAGCGTTCAAGGAAAACCCGGAAAGCTACATCAACAAATTTCCGATGACGGCTGAACAACGCAACGCTGCCTTGAATCAGGAATGGAATCTTCTACTGGAACTGGGAGGCAATATCTATTACACCTCGAAACTTGCCGCCTACCACGGCATCAATTTTCAGCAATTGGCCGGTTTGATGACAGGCATGGGCGCCGACTATCGCGACATGATGGTAGCGGGTGGTCGCAGCATAGAAGGCAACCGCTACAAATCAGAATGGGAAGATAAGTAATGGCTTATGTTTCTGCAGGTGTTGCGTGTTCACATGTTCCTGCGCTGGGAGTGGCCTCCGATAGCGGTATATCCAACGATGACTACTACGGCCCTATTTTCAAGGGGTTCGAATTTTCAAAAAAATGGATCGCCGATGAAAAGCCCGATGTCATCTTCCTTGTTTACAACGATCATTGCACCGCCTTCGATGCTCGCGTTATCCCCACGTTTGCACTAGGTTGCGCAAGCGAATATACACCTGCCGATGAAGGTTGGGGTCCACGCCCTGTCCCTGTGGTTAAAGGGCACCGTGAGTTGTCTGCACACATTGCGCAGTCACTGATTCTTGACTCCTTCGACATGACCATCATGAACGAAATGGAAGTCGATCATGGCCTCACCGTCCCGCTCACCATGATGTTTGGCCAACCCGAAGCATGGCCGTGTCCGGTTGTGCCACTGGCGGTTAACGTTGTGCAATACCCGGCCCCACTTGGCAGTCGTTGTTATGCATTGGGCAAGGCTATACGCGCAGCCATCGAGTCTTTTCCCGACGATTTGAAAGTATGCGTATTCGGTACCGGCGGCATGAGCCACCAGTTACAACATGAACGCGCCGGACTGATCAACTCAGCGTGGGACGACAGGTTTATGAACCTGCTTGTCAATGATCCAGAGAAAGGATCAAACATTGAACATATCGAATATCTGCGTGAAGCAGGCTCTGAGGGCATCGAGCTGGTGATGTGGTACGTCATGCGCGGCGCACTCAACGAGAACGTAGAGGAGATTCACCGGTTCTATCATGTGCCTGCATCCAACACTGCCGTTGGGCATTTGATTCTGGAGAATAAATAGCATGGTCAGTATTGGCGTAGCAGGCGCCTATGGTGCATTCGGGCTAAAGCATCTGGATGCTCTGGCGAATATCAGTGACGTAAAGGTCACGGCGGTGTTCGGGCCTAACAAGGACAAGATCTCTGCACTGGCATCGGAGCGTAACATCCCGGCGGCTTGTGCCGATTTTGATGAATTTCTGAAGCAAGATATCGATGCTGTCATCCTGTCTACTCCAACCCAACTGCATTGTGCACAGTCAGTACAGGCCATGCGCTCTGGCAAGCATACGTTTTGCGAAATTCCTATGGCCGATAGTCTGGCAGATGCACAGAAAATGGATGCCGCACAAAAAGAGACGCGAATGATCGGCATGGTTGGGCACGTACGCCGCTTTAACCCATCCCACCAATGGATCAAACAACGCATCGATGCCGGTGAATTCAATATTCAGCAACTGGACGCCCAAACCTATTTCTTCCGACGAACCAACACCAACGCCAAAGGTGAAGCGCGTAGCTGGACCGATCACCTGCTCTGGCACCATGCCTGCCACACCATCGATCTTTTCCTGTACCAGACCGGTGAAGTGCCTAGTGAAGTTTTCGGCCTGCAGGGTCCTGCTCATCCGCAACTCGGCATTGCCATGGACATGACCATCGGGCTTAAAACACCGTCGGGAAAGCTCTGCACTTTGTCGCTTTCGTTTAACAACGACGGGCCATTTGGTTCATTCTTTCGTTACATCGGTGATACCGGTACATACGTCGCCAACTATGACGATTTGTTTGATGGGCATCAGAATCCCGTTGACCTGTCCGGTGTTGCTGTATCGAACAACGGTATCGAGCTGATTGACCGCGAATTCATAGCCGCAATCGAGGAAGAACGTGAGCCAAATTCCAGCTTTGCACAAGGCCTTGCTGTCATGCAGGTGATGCAACTTCTCGAAGATCAGATGGGTGTCATGAAGGTTTAACGTTCGCTATCTTTGCCAAGTCTTTGGTCAGTTCCGATAACATTGATTCAGCACTCAACCGCTCTCGAAACCGAATCAGTGCCAGTGGGATAACACAACACCACGCTATCAAGTACCAATGCCCACCGAACACCGGTAGCCGTCAGCACCAGTACCTGCCTTGTTCTGCCCGTCATTGATGGCAACGTCATGCCTGTGGCTTTCCGAGTGCATTCATTACCATGAGTCGCTGATAAACTCTCAGCGACCAATTGCATGCAGACCGTAGATGAATCGTTCAATCCGTCAATCAACGGTGCTGCTGATGCATCCAGAATTGCTTGCACATAGGCGTCAGTGATCACTAAATTGTCGTAGCACTCTTCTGCATCAAGAACGCTCAAGCTCTTACGTAATGTGCGACTTCCGACTTTCCTGCATGCCGCCGATGAACGCCCACACATAGTGGCAATCTCTTCATAAGACATGCCGAACACAACATGAAGCAAAACAACTGACGTAGCATGCGAATTCGACACGTGCAATAGACACGACACGATTTCAGCCAGCCTGTTCTCTGTCGCAAGCCCAAAATGATACTGATCACTTACGTCCAGATTGGTAATCTCCACTAACAGCTCGCGCTCTCGCATTCTTCGCCGAGCCAGATCTATCGCCAGATTGCGAGTCACTTTGCTGAGCCAGGCCAGCGGACACTCGATAGCGTTAACATTAGTTACCCAAAGACGTAGGTAGGCCTCCTGCACGATCTCTTCTGCCAGTGCAGGAGAATCGAGAACACTCAGTGCCACACGAATCAGGCGACGCCTAGTTTGAGCATCATTCCAGATATCAAATTCACTATTCATGCGCTGAATCTATCACACAGCTCGTATCAGGATATTACAAGGCCAGTTGTCACAAACCAGTGTCGCTGTTCGTCTGCAGATATAAACCCACAATTCAATCGTTTGCCTTATGTTTAGTATGAATGACGACAACCAGGAATCACCAACGACTGTACCCGACACGGGTCTTATCGCAGAGAAAGCCTTTGAATCACGAACCGTACTGCTTTTTGGCACAATCTCAGACGTGTCAGCCCGGGATGTCGCTCAACGACTTATAGCGCTTGACACTGCCTCATCTGACCCGATATCCATACTGGTATTCTCACCGGGTGGGCACGTAGAGTCTGGTGACGCTATCCATGATGTTGTCCGTTTCATAAGCTCACCTGTTCGCATGATAGGAGCAGGATGGGTAGGCAGTGCAGCAGCGCATGTGTTTCTTGCTGCAGAGCTGGACAACCGTGTCTGCTTACCCAACACACGCTTTCTGATACACCAGCCTAGTGGTGGTATTGGCGGAAAAGGGACCGATATCGCCATACAGGCACGTGAAATCCTGCTTACCAGAGAACGCATCGCGAAGACAATTGCAAACGCTACGGGGCAGTCTCTGGAAAAGGTGTTGTCGGACATTGAGCGCGATCACTGGCTCTCTGCAGCGGAAGCCATTGACTATGGATTGATATCAAGAATTATTGAGCACCGTGGCGAACTGTAAGGCGAACTCGCCTCTATTCACTTGTGACCCACTCATTCCCTCAAAAGTGAGTATTTTGTGTGCCACCCCTAGATCTCCGCCTTCGTATAGATGACGAGTTATTACATCGCCTATCAACCTGAACTCAGCCTCCACAACCCTATTGAGCCTGAACTTAGACTCATGAATCTGACCTATGCGTCCACCCAATGGCAGGCATGATTGTCACTATAGAAAACCCAAACATGGGGCGAAGTAGCGATGATCAAATCACGGTGGCCGATCTAACTGGAATCGCCGTGCAGCATATTCAAATTGCCAAGATGGTAGGCTGGCACTTCGCGCCAAGCTCGACAAAGGAGCCCTTGATTGACGACGTTGCCAGAATTCAGACTCGAAACGCACTTCTCACAGTGGGAGTTCAAGGCGCGCTATCACATGACCGCTTCGGATGCCGAGAGTATGTCTATGCGAGAGCTGTTGGCCGTGGCAACGCCTGAAGAGCGCGAAGAGTTTGAGGG
>ENA-ORXT01001762-ORXT01001762.1-marine-metagenome-genome-assembly--contig:-NODE-1762-length-27873-cov-4.582818_pt1 | contig 27873 bp, 21 predicted proteins | sample MGYA00237868_ERZ511482 | MGnify/ENA metagenome assembly ERZ511482
TTCAATAGGCCGTCTAAAATCATCGGGCCACAGGTGTCCATATCGACTTCGTAGGTATCAACCGATGGGTTTTTACCGCTTGAAGGATCATAGCGATAGACTTTAAACACCTTAACGTTGGTAACGCCAGCGGCCGCTTTATAGGTCTTTCCCGTCTTAACGATTGAGTTAGCGGGTAATGTAAATTCTGCCATTTTGTCGCTCCTAGTAAACGCGCTTCTTCGGTGGAATGGATTCACAATCGTCGGTCAGCGTATTCATATGAACGGGACGATAATCGATGGACACTTTACCTGTCTCAGGGTCAACCCACGCGAGGGTGTGCTTCATCCAATTCTCATCATCACGATCCGGAATATCGTCACGGGCGTGCCCCCCACGACTTTCGTCACGGTTTGCTGCGCCACCAATAATCGTTTGCGCTTGTAACAATAAGTTTTCTAACTCAAGCGTCTCAACCAAATCGGTATTCCACATCATGCCACGATCAGATACTTTGACATCTTTAAAGCTGTCAAAGATCGCTTGCATCTGCTCAACCCCTTCATCCATCGATGGGCCGGTACGAAATACCGCAGCTCTTGCCTGCATCACAATCTGCATTTTATCTCTGATCGATGCTGTCGTAGTATTGCCATCGGCGTTACGCAATTTGTCAAAGCGCGCCATAATAGCGTCAGTCACATCTTCAGAAACAGCTTTGTGTGGCGTCTTTGGCTTGACCAATTCAGCGGCACGAATGGCCGCTGCACGGCCAAATACAATAATATCTAAAAGTGAATTAGAACCAAGACGGTTTGCGCCGTGAACTGACACACATGCCGCCTCACCAATGGCCATTAAGCCTGGCACAACCGCATCAGGGTCATCCCCTTTTAAGGTAACGACTTCACCACGGTAGTTGGTTGGAATGCCGCCCATATTGTAGTGCACCGTAGGCAGTACAGGGATAGGGTCTTTTGCAACGTCAACGCCTGCAAAAACCTTAGCACTGTCAGAAATGCCCGGTAAACGCTCATCGATCACGTCAGCCCCTAAGTGCTGCAAGTTCAAGAAGATGTGATCTTTGTTAGGTCCGACACCGCGGCCTTCGTTTATCTCGATAGTCATCGAACGAGAGACTACATCGCGCGAGGCCAAATCTTTAGCATTGGGTGCATAACGCTCCATAAAGCGCTCGCCTTCGGAGTTGGTGAGATACCCACCTTCCCCACGCACACCCTCTGTAATCAATACCCCTGCACCATAAATTCCGGTTGGGTGGAACTGTACAAATTCCATATCCTGTAGCGGTAAGCCGGCACGCAGCACCATCGCGCTACCGTCACCAGTACACGTGTGGGCAGATGTTGCTGACTGATAAGTACGACCTGCACCACCGGTGGCTAATACCACTTGGTGCGCACGGAAACGATGAATTTCACCCGTGGCCAAATCCCAAGCGATCACACCGCGGCACTCACCATCTTCCATAATCAAATCAGTGGCGAAATACTCAATGTAAAATTCAGCTTTATGCTTCAAAGACTGCTGATACAGCGCGTGCAAGATCGCATGGCCTGTTCTGTCAGCGGCCGCGCAAGTGCGCTGCGCCACGCCTTCACCGAAATTTGTCGTCATGCCGCCGAACGGGCGCTGGTAAATTTTACCCTCTTCAGTTCTCGAAAACGGTACGCCGTAGTGCTCAAGCTCAATAACAGCTGGAATCGCCTCACGACACATATACTCGATAGCGTCCTGATCGCCTAGCCAGTCTGACCCTTTAACGGTGTCATACATGTGCCATTTCCAGTTATCAGGGCCCATGTTACCAAGCGCTGCTGACATGCCGCCTTGAGCTGCCACGGTGTGGCTGCGCGTTGGAAAGACTTTAGTAATACATGCGGTGCTCAGACCTGCTGTTGCCATGCCTAACGTTGCGCGAAGCCCTGCGCCGCCTGCCCCAACAATAACCACGTCATAGTGATGGTCTATAATTTTGTAATCGCCTGCTTGCATCGAATTAACCTCCGACTGCAATTTTTATAACCGAAAAGATGCCCAGTGCTGCAAAGAAGAAGCTCAACAGCTTCATAATTACAATGCTAAACATACGAATATTAGCGTCTGAAACGTAGTCTTCAATAATGACCTGAAGACCTAAAACCAGATGATAGAACGACGCAAAGATAGTGAGAATTAACATCACAGAATTAAAGGGAGATTGCATCCAGCCAACAACTGTCGCGTAACTAGCAACCGGCATCATCGCCAAGCTAAAACAAAACCACAAAACCAATGGCACAAGCGCAACTGCGGTAACGCGCTGCACCCAAAAGTGGTGCGTTCCTTCACCAGCGGCGCCGTGGCCTTTAGCCATGGACAATGGACTTCTTAAATTACTCATATTTATCCCCTTATAGCAGCGCTATAACCCAAGTAAGGCATGTCAGTACACCGGTGGCTGAAAGCACAACCGTGCCCCATTGTTTTTGATCTGTCTTCTCCAACCCTTTACCCATATCCCACAGTAGATGCCTAATACCGTTACAAAAGTGGTAGTAGAGTGTGGCGGTAAAAACAAACAGCACCAAATAGCCAAACCAGCTAGCTAGCAAACCCTGCATAGTATTCCAACTTTCTTCACCACCGGCAGCGGCGGCTAAAGCGATCACTAGCAGAATTAAACCTGCGGTTAATGCGGCGCCCGTGCCACGGTGTAAGACCGACAGCTTAGCGGTCATCGGTAGATCGTAAATCCCCAAATGAGGCGATAGAGGTCGGTTATCGTTCTTAGACATGTGTAATACCTGTGTTAAAAATCAATACAACGGCCGTTTTTTTCCCAATCGCCGTAGCGCGTAGGTTCAGGGCCTTTTCGTCCACCAATTTCAGTAACCTCTGAAGCTGGGGCATCTTTTTCAGATTGGGTTGGCGGCTCTTTCTTAGCTGCAGGCTGAATGCCAACCTGCGTATCAGCCACTTGCTTGTCATCGTTATCTGGTGCTTTGTTACTCATAGCGCTCGCTCTAAAACGTGTTGTCATTAGTGAAGGGCATGTTTTGCCGATAAATATTCTTTGGACTGCATCTCCATTAAACGACTAACCGTGCGTTGAAACTCAAATGCCAATCGTTTGCCTGTATATAAGTCTTCGGGCGCAGCTTCTGCTGAAATCACCACATTAACGTCTTTATCATAAAATTCATCAACAAGGTTGACAAAGCGCCTTGCTGCATCGTCTTGCACAGTGGTCATAACGGGAATAGCTGAAATTAAAATAGTACTAAAATGACCGGCCAGCTCAATATAGTCTAGTGTTGAGCGTGAGCTGACGCAAAGTGCCTCAAACTCAAACCAAGCCACCGCTTTACAACGCATCTTAACGGGAATATCTCTGCCGTTAATTTTTACCGGATCTTTAATAATTTCAGCATCTTCACCAACTAAATTGACAAAATACTGATTCATTTTTTCGTCAACCGCCTGACCTACACCGACTCGATACACGTTCGCTGTTTCAAGCGCCCGCATTCTGTAATCCATTATGCCATCTGAATTGACCACTTTCGTGTGCTTCTCAAGCAAAGCAATTGCAGGGAGAAAACGCCTACGCTGCAGCCCTTCTTTGTATAAGCCAGAGGGTTTAATATTCGACGTTGTAATCAAGGTTACACCATCTTCAAACAAGTACTTAAACAACCCTCCTAACAACATGGCATCTGTAATGTCATTGACGTGCATTTCATCAAGGCACAATACACGGGTGTTAGCAGCAATATTTTTAGCAACCTCTTTTAACGGGTCTTCAATGTTGCCAAGCAATCTAATTTGGTCATGTACCGACTTCATAAAAGAGTGAAAATGAGTGCGCTGTTTCTTTTCAATAGGCAAATGTTTAAAGAAAAAATCCACCATAAAGGTTTTGCCTCGCCCAACGCCGCCCCAAATATAAACGCCAGAAATCAGTGGTACTGTCTTAGCCTCCTCTTCATGACCCACTAAAGAAAGAAAGCGATTAAACAGCGATGGTTTTTTATTATCAGACGCTTTGGTAGGCGCCGATGCAGTGAGCGCGTTGTAGACAGGCACCAGAGACTCAATGATGATCGCTTGATGGGGATCGGCTAGAATCTCACCGCTAGCAATGGCCTTTTGATAGGCGACCCACAAAGCGGAGCTGTGCAGATTGATTTGGCTAACGGGCGTATTGACCTGAGCTTGTTGTGACAAGCGGATCACCTCACTGATTGAATAAAGATACTGCGCAAATACGCAATAAAATGGCAGTATAAATTGAGGAGCAGATAATACGCTATTGACTGGAACTTTACATTCAGTTTTACCAATAGTATTTATTGAGATAGAGGAAAGATACGTTTATCATTGGTTTTTTCAATACTAATACAGCACAATATAAGCCGTGCTTGCACCTAGTGCTAAGCGTCATCTTATTGCTACTGAGCCCGCAGTGTCCATGAGTAATCTATGAAGCATCTTATTACCTGTAATTTATTGAAAGAGCTGCGTGCTTTTTGCATTACTCGTCAAGAAGGCAGCATGAGCAAGGCCTCCGAGATTCTCTATGCAAGCCAACCCACCATTTCATTGCAGATCAAAACACTAGAAGAAGAGCTTGGGGTTAAATTGTTTGAGCGGCGTGGACCACGTCTTAAACTCACCACTGAAGGTGAAATCCTCTACGACCTTGTCAGCCCTTTAGTGCAAGGCATAGACCACATCAAAGAAAGTTTTGCCGCACACTACGGCGACTTAACTAGCGGTGAGTTAACTATCGCTGCGGAAGAGTCGACGATTTTGTACACCTTACCCAAACCCGTCCAGAAATTTGTCAACGAACATCCCGGCATACGCCTTAAACTTGCCAATGTGACAGGGCGCGACGGACGCGAAATGCTATTGTCAGATGAAGTAGATTTTGCCGTAAGCTCCATGCTGGATGTTCCTGACAATTTAACCTACGCCCCTTTTGTCTCTTACCCATCAGTGTTGATCATGCCTAAAGATCACCCGCTTACCCAATTATCTAAAATAACGCTGGCAGATATCGGCAAGCACGGCATGATTCTTCCCCCGTCGCAGTTCAGCAGTTGGCGATTGGTTAAGATGGTTTTTGCATTAAATGGTGTCAGTTACAAAGTTGTTTTAGAGGCAGGTGGTTGGGAAGTTGTAAAAAAATATGTCAGTATTGGTTTAGGCATATCGATTGTGACTGATATCTGTATTACTGAGGCTGATCGTAAAAACTTCGCCGTCGTAAGCTTGGATGAATTCTTCCCCGCTCGCAAATATGGAATCCTTTCGCGAGCAGGGAAAACTCTGTCAGCACCTGCTCAAAAATTTATTGAAATACTTAATGAGCAGTATAATCATAACCATTAAAGAAATGCGATCCTATAGCCACTGTTTACTCGCTTGCGGACTTTAACGAAATATCGTACAACTAAATTATTTAAATCATCTTTTTGGAGTTTTTTATGCGTATTGTGCTGCTAGGTGCCCCTGGTTCAGGAAAGGGTACTCAAGCCCAAAAACTAATTACTGAGTATGGAATACCCCAAATTTCTACTGGAGACCTACTGCGCGCGGCGGTTAGTTCAGGCAGCGCCCTTGGCAAAAAGGCAAAAGCGGCAATGGACGCAGGCCAGCTCGTCTCAGATGACATTGTGCTTAGCATGATTAAAGAGCGCCTGCAGGAAGATGATGCACAAAAAGGCTTTATATTGGACGGGTTCCCAAGAAACTTGTCACAAGCCGCCTCATTAGATGAACTGCTTGAGCAAACTAATCAGCCGCTTCAGGGCGCCCTACTCATTGACGTTAATTTTGAAGTGTTAATGCAGCGCCTCACAGGTCGCTTATCGTGCAAAAACTGCGGCGCGGTGTTCAATCGTTTCACTTCTCCTCCAAATGTTGAGAATACTTGCGACAGCTGTCAGCATGAACTGTTTCACCGCGCAGATGACAACGAAGAAGTGATTGGCAAGCGCCTAAAAACTTATGAAAATGAAACCTCGCCTTTAGTCAATTACTTTAAAGACAAAGGTATTTTGCTGTCTGTTCAGGGTGTCGGGGAAATTGACGACATAACAACAGCAGTTAAGCAAGAGTTGTCAACGATCAGCTAACGTCTGGTCCTATCAAACGCTAGTGTTAAGGGCCGACAAGCTTCATCTATCACACTTAATATTGGTGTATAGATGGGCTTGTCGGCCCTTTTGCTTGTCTTTTTATATGCCGCTTAAGCAGAAGGGCGCATATGTGGAAACAAGATAACATCACGTATGGACGCAGCATTGGTAAATAACATTACTAAACGGTCGATACCAATCCCCTCACCTGCCGTTGGCGGCATCCCGTACTCAAGCGCTTGTACGTAGTCCTCGTCATAATGCATCGCCTCATCGTCACCGGCGTCTTTCTCTTCAACTTGCTTGCGAAAACGTGCCGCTTGATCTTCTGCATCATTAAGCTCAGAAAACCCATTACCAATCTCACGACCGCCAATAAACAGCTCAAAACGATCCGTAATAAATTCATCATGATCGTTGCGCCGAGCCAACGGTGACACTTCTGCCGGGTACTCAGTAATAAAGGTCGGGTCACTAAGCTTTGACTCTACCGTCTCCTCAAACAACTCCATCAAGATTTTACCTAAACCCCAAGAGTCTTTAACGTGAACATCTAATTTCTCGGCTACTATTCTAGCGCGATAATCCGTCTCTAGATCTGCCGGAACCAATGATTCATTGTGCTGAAGAATTGAATCTTTCATCGACAGGCGAGCGAACGGCTTGTCAAAATCAAAGTGAGTCCCTTGATACTCCACCGTGGTTGTTCCATAAACATCGTTAGCTAGGCCCCGAAATAGCTCCTCTGTCATATCCATAAGGTCATGATAAGTGGCATAGGCTTGGTAAAATTCAATCATCGTAAATTCAGGGTTGTGACGCGTTGAAAGCCCTTCGTTACGAAAATTGCGGTTAATCTCAAATACGCGATCAAAGCCACCCACCACTAAGCGCTTTAGGTAAAGCTCTGGTGCGATGCGCAGGTACATATCAATATCAAGAGCATTGTGGTGCGTTTCAAATGGTCGCGCCGTTGCTCCCCCTGGAATGGTTTGCAACATCGGCGTTTCAACTTCCATAAAGTCACGGTCGATGAAATAGTTACGAATGTAGCTAACAATTTTAGAGCGCATTTTAAAGGTCTTTCGCGTCTCCTCACTCATGATTAGGTCAAGGTAACGCTGACGGTAGCGCTGTTCGTGATCGGTTAAACCATGAAATTTTTCAGGCAATGGCCGAAGCGACTTGGTCAGCAGCCTTAGCTCGTCTAACTTAACCGAAAGCTCGCCTTTTTGAGTTTTAAATAACGTGCCTGCCGCCCCAACGATATCGCCTATATCCCAGCCTTTAAATTCTTTATAAAGCGCCTCGCCTAAACGGCCTTGCTGCACATACAGTTGAAGGCGACCTGAATTATCACTAATCGTGATAAAGCTGGCTTTGCCCATCACGCGCTTGAGCATAATTCTTCCAGCGACGCGCACTTCTACTTCATTTTCTTCAAACCATGCCTTATCGTGCTGCTCGTATTCAGTCAGTATTGTTTCAGAATCGTGCTGCTTTACAAAGTCATTGGGAAAAGCAATACCCGCGTCTCGTATGGCGGCAAGCTTTTCACGGCGCAGCGAGATTAATTGATTTTCATCCGGTTCAACACTGGCAACTTGGTCGTTCATATTTCTCTCTCTTACAAGCCGTTTTTCAGGCTTGCTTCAATAAATTGGTCTAAAGATCCATCAAGCACGGCTTGAGTACTGCCGGTCTCAACGCCGGTTCGGTGATCTTTTATACGGGATGCATCCAACACATAAGAACGAATCTGACTGCCCCAACCGATATCAGATTTATTATCTTCCATTACTTGGTTTTCAGCATTGCGTTTTTGTAACTCTAAATCGAACAGCTTAGATCGCAACTGCTTCATCGCAGTGGCTTTGTTCTGGTGCTGAGAGCGGCCATTTTGACACTGTACAACCGTGTTGGTTGGGTTGTGCGTTATACGCACCGCCGATTCAGTTTTATTAACATGCTGACCTCCGGCCCCTGAGGCACGGTAAACATCAATCCTTAAATCAGACGGGTCTATGTCTATTTCAATATCATCATCAATTTCAGGAGAGACAAACACAGAGCAGAACGAGGTGTGCCTGCGCCCACCAGAATCAAACGGTGATTTGCGCACCAGACGGTGAACACCTGTTTCAGTTCGTAGCCAGCCGTAGGCATAGTCACCCCCAAACTTTATCATCGCAGATTTAATCCCTGCCACGTCACCGGGGGAGGCTTCCATCAGCTCAACATCAAACCCCTTAGCCTCACCCCAGCGTAGGTACATCCGCAGCACCATTTCACACCAGTCCTGAGCTTCAGTACCGCCAGAGCCTGATTGAACTTCTAAGAACGCACTACAGTTGTCGACCTCACCGGAGAACATTCTTTTAAACTCAAGTTTGGCCAGATCACGCTCAAAACCGTCAATCTCTTCGATAACATCGTTAACAGCCGCCTCATCGTTATCCGCTTCTGACATTTCAAGTAACTCTTGGGCGTCAATCAGCCCTTCGTCTAAGCGGTCGACCGTGTGCACCACTTCTTCTAAGCGGGTCTGGTCTTTACCTAGCTGTAGCGCCCGCTCTCGGTCGTTCCACACAGTAGGCTCTTCGAGCTCGCGGATAACTTCTTCTAACTGTTCTTTTTTCTCAGCATAGTCAAAGATACCCCCTGAGCGATTCAAGGCGCGTCTGTAGGTCTTTAATATGCGAATAAGTAGGATTTAGTTCCATGATTGCGTACGGCTGTTTCGTTGGGAAGGATATAATACAGTATCGCTAAGAAGGCACGGTACTAATTTGACCGATAATCTCAATTTTCTGGGTCATGATTCACCCATACCCTATTTGGATCACTTTCATCACACGCCCGTTCATTGTCTACAATCCAGTGTAAGAATGCAGTATTATGTGTTTTTTCACTTATCAGGAGGCTAGCCATGCCATCATTTGACGTGGTATCAGAAGTTGATCTTCACGAAGTGCGCAACGCCACGGACCAGGCAAACAAAGAAGTAACCACCCGTTTTGATTTTAAAAATAGCGACGCAAGTTTCGAACTTAAAGACGATGCTATTACCTTAAAAGCTGAAAATACCTTTCAACTGCAGCAGATGATGGATATTTTGCGCAATAAGTTTACTAAAAGAAATATTGACGCCAGTGCACTTGACCCACAAAAAGCGACTGAGACGGGCATTAATAACGCCACACAAAAAGTCCTGCTCAAGCAAGGCTTGGACTCAGACAACGGTAAGAAAGTAGTTAAAGCGCTAAAAACGGCGAAATTGAAAGTGCAATCTCAAATTCAAGGTGAACAGGTGAGAGTAACCGGCAAAAAGCGGGATGACTTGCAAGAAGCCATCGCCCTGTTACGTGAAGAAGAGTTGGGACTACCGCTGCAATTTACTAATTTTCGTGACTGACACAATACTATTGTGCTCATCGTGTCACCTATCACTGCGTGATAAAGTGTCCAATAAACCCGTAACGCCACTTAAAAACTTTCTATTGTTAAGCAAAATGAGTGGCTATACGGGGGATGTAATCGTAACGTGTGTTAAGCGATTAACTGCTCAAGCGACCCTGCATATCGAACCCAACTGGCAATAATTGCGATATCCGGCACTTCGCCAACCCTCTCAATACGCTCATTGACGGCTTTAATCGACTGTAGCAACTTCTCAGGATTGGCTTCAGCTAGACTTTGCACCGAATACACACCGCTAAGTTCAAGCACCTCAGCCATACTTCCATCAATCCCTTTCACCCGAAGTAGGTCTGCAATAGACGCCCAAGAGGAGACCACCCATGATTCACGCCCTAGCGTTTTAGATATCAATTTGATCCCTTCAGGGTCTTGGCACTTATCTAATAAATTAAACGTCGTTGTAACGCCCATATCATGCAGCAAGCGTCGGTTGTCATTACCGATGGAGCGAATGACCTCAATACGGTAATTTTCATCATTGGGTGACGCTTTAGCCGTGGCACCCACCACTTCTGTGGTGGTGTCCTCTACCTTATCTTTTACTTTTTTGTAACCATCTCTAGCCAGACCGCTTAGCTTAGACCAGCCAGATGATAGCCCATCTGATTTTGCAGCGGCCACTCCCGCCGAACCCGCCATAATCCCTGAGGCAACTCCAGAATAATCGCGTGGCGCCTGAGGCTCATCACTTTGATTTTGTAGCGTTGTCATCTTTAACTGACTAGCCCTTAACTCATTTTCAGTGCTCTGCTGGCGCTGGTTGCTTTGAGTGAGGGCGCTTTGTGTTTGTTCGAGCTGCTCACTCATACGGTTGACTGTCTTTTGTAATTCAGCTTCTTTATCTGTCACCGTTTTTAATAAGCTCTCACGTGCCTCAAGGGTTTGCTGTAACTGCTGGAGACGCTCATCTTTTTCACGAATGCTGGTATTAACCGACTCAAACTGCTCGCCACTATTTTTGAGCTTAGTGTCTAACTCCCGGCGGTTTACCTCGTAAAACTCTTGCTTTTGTTTTAGCTCAGTCGTGACTTCCTGTAACGAATTCTCACTGCATTTAAGCTGCTCTTCGTACTCTTCTTTTAACCGTTTATTCTCCTCTAAAGCCTCGGTTGCAACGCGAGCTTTCTCACGCTCCTCATCCAACGTTTTAGACAAGTTCTCTTTCGTCTCATTTAAACCGGTTAGATTGACCGCCAGTTTTTGATGAAGCTGCTCAATCGTCTGGTCACGTTCAGACAATGCCCTTTGCGACTCGTCCAATTTAGCATTAATCGCATCAAGTTGTTCTGACCCACTTTGCAATTGCAGCGAACCATCTTCAGCCTGATGCTGCACGGCGTGGAGTGACTGCTGTGTATCGGTGAGTTGGTTAGCTGTTTCAGACAATTGATCTTTAAGTTGTTTCACCTCAACCTCGTGCTGGCTAAGGCGCTGCTTGTAGTCATTGACTGTTTGCTGATCTGCTTCACTACCATTGTCACGCTCAAGCAGGCGCCTTGACAGCACATCTCGTTCATCTGACAGTTTTAAAAACATATCACCTTGACGAATACTTGAGGTATTAAATTCGTCATTTTTAAGTGCAAATTCATCTCTTTCAGCCTCTACATTGGCTAATCGCTGTGACCACTCCTGATTGGCCTTATCCAACTTGGCTTTAGAGCCCCCACGCAGTAACCAGCCCGCAACGAGCCCTATGAGCGCTGCGAGTAGTAGGAAAATCCATATTTGCAAAATTAAGTAGCTCATTATTTTAGTCCCTTAACAATCAATTTTATCCGGCGATTCTGCGCGCGTCCTGTTTCTGTTTTATTGGTCGCCACTGGATTTTTCTCCCCATGACCAATTGCAGCCAGCCGTTGTTTGTCAATACCGCTTTGAGCTAAGTAGTTTGCAACAGACTCCGCTCTAACCTTGCTCAGTTTGCGGTTGATCGCAGCCGACCCTTTGGAGTCGGTATAACCATGCACCTGTATCGCTTGATTTGGACACCGCCCGGCGACCTGAGCGATCTTATCCAGCAGCGAAAGGCTGACGCCCTGTAAGTTGACCGAGCCACTGTCAAAAACAATTTTCTGTTGCTTTAATAATGCATCAAATTCTGTCTGACAAAATTTTGCCGCATACTTATCAGAGCCCACCAGCGGTGCATCCTCTACGCTATTTACCGTAACGTTATTTTTAACCGGCTCGACAATAGACAGGTTCATCTCAGTTTTAAAATCGCCCGCAATTTTTTGCGCCGCCACTTCAGCGGCATCGCTTTCGTCTTGAGAGCTTGCAAGCCCCTTCACAATGGCTTGATCCCCTGCTAAGTCAACCTCACCCTCTTGCAAGGCTTGGAGGGTACTAATTGAGTTGAAGATATTTTGCTGCCAATTAACAGGCGGCGTTGCCGAACTTAATTCGACTTGCCAAACCGCTTTTGAGGGATCTGCGCCCACCTCAACTAGACGATCAACGATGGTCTGCTTGAATTCCATGTTTGGCACGGTGCCATTAAAGATGTATTCACCTGATGCATCTTTTGCAATATTCATTGCAATGGGCAAGGCTGCAACGCTACCGGTATCAACATCTTGAACCGCAACATCTGCCGCTTGCGCCTCCTCTACCGCGCCAGTAGCGAGCTCTGCAGTCCCCTCAGTGTTTGTCTGATCAAGACGTGCCACCGCTATATTACTCTTTAAGCTATTTAAACCGTAAATGTCTGCCGTCTTAAACGCGTATTCAACCATTATCTCAGTCTGAGCCTCGCCGCTTAATATAACGTCTCGCCCGTCAACCTGATAATCCACCCAATCTAAGCTATTTGATGAAAGCGCCTCACCCACTCGCTGCTCAATGTCCGCTTGAATGGCGGGGGCTTTCATTTGATAAACGCCAAGCCAACCGACGACGAGTAAAGCGATTAGCGCTAATAAAACAATTAATATTTTTCTCATCAACTTTTGAGTCCTTTAAAAGTTTATGCATGCAATAGATCATAGGGGTGAGCATATGACACGTGGTCATTCAAGAATGACTTAATTTAAGCCAACGACATGCAATCAGTCAAGAGTATCCATAATTTCAGCCATTATCGGGTAAAACACCTGTGCAGCGCTTAACTGCTTGGCCAACCCAACATTACTGGCGGTAGGGCTACCTAAAAAAGCACTGACACTGTAACGCCGCCCCCTTATTAATACACTCGCCACCAACCATTGATCCCGAAGTGTCTGTTGCTTAGTGTAACTCTGGCCTGTTTTGGTTAATAAAAATCTGATATTTTTTAAGTTGCGCAAAATTTTAAGCTCAGCGTCGTCACTATTTATATCGTAGCTCAGCAACCTTCTTAGCGACGCTTTGGCATTTTGAGTCTTTAGATAGTTTTCATCGACCGCAATGTTTGAGTTAGATTGATTAAATTCTAAATAGCGCCGCCCTTCTTCTAAATCTGACACTAGAAATTGAGAAATCGCGACAATGGCTTTGGATTGAGCACGCCCGTACAACACATCACCCAACTGATGTATGACATCCAATTGCTGCAAAGGGGTTGACTGTACAACGCCGTAACTCATCTCGTAAGCAAGCTGCTCACGATGACTCTCGTTACCTGCTTTAGTGCGCAGGTCTGTAAAGCCAAAATGACCGTACAAATCGCCAAGCGCTGTCGCACTAGGTTGCTTTCTCAGCGCATAAAATAATGGCAGCGAGGCTCTAACCTGAATGGCCTGTTGAAAACTAAGTGAGTGTCCCGGCTGCTCTGGCGTTTGACAATTAACTAAACCCTGAGGAAAGCCCTCAACAGAACTTGGCAAGTTTCGATAGGTTTGGTTACAAAACCGGGTGTCCGGGGTATTGCCTAACGTCGCTAACAGCACCGCAGCCGGTATTCTGGATAGTTCACCAATGGCCCTTTCGCTCACCGTGCCACGCTTAAAATACCTGACAACCTGACCTTCTTGATTAGCCACAATGACTTCAATGTCAGCCCCATTGTCAGCAGTTTTAGCCCCGAGTTGATAATTTATCCCGCAGTCTGTGCAACTGCGCTGCAGCGCTTTAAAGCGATTTAATAAGCCCTGTTCAAACGTCTTATTAGCATCAACTTGAAGCGTGATCTGGGCATCACTGATAATTTTTAGATTACCGGCTAATTGGTATTCTTGTTTTACACGCTCATTGATAAGCTCAGTAAAGTTTCCAAGGTTTTCTTCACCGCGTAGTGTCAGGCTTTTTGTTTGTTTTGACGCATTTAAGCGACCTCTGTTTAATAGGTCCGCTTTACTTAGCGCAGTAAGGTCTTGTTCAATATTACTGGCAAGTGCAGGCTGCGTTTTTGCATAAAGCTTGCGCGCAACCTCCATAGCCTGTTCTTTAAGTGTGTTTAAATCTTGCGTTTCAAGCAACGGTTCACGGTTTAACTGAGCAATGGCCATAAGCGCTTGTTCTGCATTGCTAAGTTGTTCAGTCTTTTTGTTAAAGACAATGTCTGAGGTTGCCCGAAGGCCCGCCACATCCTTTGCAAATCCGCGCAAACTGCCGTGAATGGCAACCCAACGTTTAAACTCAGCACCCTTGTTTACAGCTAAATAGGGAAAGGCATGCTTGGCAAATCGGATGCTACTAAGCGTACGGCACAGGTCGCTTAACAGTGATGGACAACGACTAATCGCCGCCTCACCGCCATTTAAGTTAACGGCTAAACGGCTAACTAAACTGTCATAGACAGGGGTAGAAAAGGGATTAATCGCATCAAAAATACTGGTTAATGAAATCCCTTTATAGTGCTTTTGACGCCTAAACACCACATCTATTAGGCTGCCTTGTTGATAGTTAAAATCTAATTGACGCAGCGTTTTATGATCCAAAACATCCCAATACACAGGCGGCACCATTTCAACATATAAGCTACCTGAAGACCGATGAGTAGACGTTGAAAGCGGGTTGGATATTGCACCAACAATATCACCTTGCGTGCCTAATAACGCGGTTGCCGTATTTTGCTGGTGTAAGGTTTTGTAGTGCGTTAAAAGCTGTGGGTCGGGCGCGCCTAATAAATATCCATAAAGGCCAACGACGCTGAGCACCGAAAGCACGATAACGACTTTGACCCCACTTAAGAAAAACTCAAATACACTGCGAGTATTAAAGAAAAATAGCCACCTAAATACCTGCCAAACACACAAAACGGCGGCTTCTATTAGCGCAATGACCACCGCTATGGGGTAGCGCCAATCACTTAACGGCAGTTTTGCTGCCCGCTCACCCACATTGCCAGAGCCGCTTTGAAACGCCGGATTGGCAAAATAGCGCAGTGCTCGAAATCGAATCCAGTCAACCGCCTCAAGCAGCAGGCTGAAAAGCTTTAATAAGGCCAGGTACACGAGGGATCGCTTTCATCATAATCAAGTGGCTTAACCGCATCGGGCAGCAGCGCCACCGTCAATGCTTGCTTAAGTTCATCCCACTGCGTGGCGCTCATCCGGTAAACGTTAAAGGTTAAGTGCTCAGCATCATCGCCCATAATAGAATAAACCTCATCTCTCACCCGACGCGGGATCCAGCTGTAAGGCACCTGGCGTAACATTGCAGGCCTAATGCGTTCACTAGAGAGCACTTCAAACAGTTCCAGCATCTCGCTCGCCAGACGGTTACCGTGAACAGGTGAGCTTGGAATAACAAAGAAATGCTGACCCAAACTATTGTGTAGATAAGGCTGTACGTTACTCGCCAGACGCTTCATGTCAGTAATACCGCGCAGCTTACTGGCATCTTCTGCGCTAAAGTACTCCCCTTCAAATTCGTTGCTCATCCAATTACGCCGCCGTGAAATATAGCCATCGGCAAGCCCAACAATTAACAAGACAAAATCGACCAAAATACCTAATAATAACGGCACATAGTCATCACGTTTGGTAGTGTCTTTGCCTTGCTGCATGATGGTTTCAACCGCATCGCCACGCCACCAAGCAGCAATTAGCGTTGGGATCGAACGAATAACGTCCATCGCACGGTTCAACACATTGCGCTGATCAAACGGATTAAATAGCAAAACATCATCCATCACCGGTAGACGCTCAATGCTTTGCAGCATGGCATTACCGTTTAATGTAATGGTGTTATCGGGACAAGGAATACTGCCTGTTGCTGTTGGTACGATACGCTGACGTTTTTCACCCACCCGCTGTGCAATGACTCGGCTACTTTCCTGTAGTACCGGTGCGTTTCGGCTGATGTTTATTTGATTAATAATATTATTAACTTCGTTTTGCAGCGACGTTACATCTTGCGTATCAGGCCGGTAGTTTTCGATAATTTCCTGTAATTTACCGATATCTGCACGCACCCTTGTGGCTAATGGGTCAATGCTACTGGCGATTGCTGCGAAGGTTAAGGCCTCGTTATTGCGAAACGTTCGTCTCGGTCCTTTGCCAGGCACAGAGCCGTCACCACAGCTGCCGCCGAAACGCTCCTCTTCCCTTGCCCGTCGCTCAGAATATTGTTTGAGCTGTCGCCCCCCGGCTTCAACCGCCTCAAATGCCATCAGGTAGTCTTGTGCACCGTCGCGAGCTTGATTTAACTGCGCGGTAAAGTTCTCTTGAGCAAACCCTTCTGCTCGCAGTAGTTTGTAGTAAAACCCATAGCTGAAGAACACACTGATGCACATCATCAAAATGTAAAGCGGCAGCCAGCGAAATTTAGCACCCACGCGGCGCGTGAGGCCCATTTTACGCAGCGAGTAAACCAGTACCAGCTGAATACAAAAGACGACTAGGCCCAAAATGGTGAGGTTCAGCCACGATGCATCCTCTGGTGCCGCAAAAGAGAAGCGTACAAGCCCGTCGTAACTCGTGTAGAAGGAGATGATCGATAGCATAATGATCAAAACAACTGGGGTTGTTCTGGCATTTGTGAAAAAACCAACAATCAGCCCTAAAATAGTTGGATTTTCTTTAGCCATTAATCAGTGCAATACTCATCAAAGTACTGGGTTTTAGCTGTTTAGTGTTCACGTCTTCGTCCCTGATAACTGAGCTGTGACAATATACCTGCAAATTCACCAGTTTCACAGCGCCCACCATTACTTATACGAGGATTATGATTAATTAATCTTTAGGCGAGTATCTCCTAACAAATCGTTGGCTAGAAGTGCATTTGTGCAGCCTTAATTTTAGATTTAATACCGCTGTTACGAACCACTTGCTGGCTTACTGTGTATTTGAACACAGCCTCACTGGCGGCTATGTCAACGTTACTTTTTGCACGCGTCACCGCGGTATAAAGTAACTCTCTTGAGAGTAGCGGAACCGGTTTATCTGGCAGCACAATCATGACATGATCAAACTCCGACCCTTGGCTTTTGTGAATGGTCATGGCGTAAACCGTTTCATATTGTGGCAATCTTGCGGGTACTATCGCTCGGCAATGCCCATCGCTACCTTCAAACCACACATTGAGCAATTGAGCGTTATCATCTTTTAAGCAAATTCCTATATCACCATTAAACAAACCCAGCGACGGGTCATTACGCGTGATCATAATCGGTTTACCGTGGTACCAAGCGTGATGCGTTTGCATTCGGCCCATATTCAAACGTCTTTCAAATGCCTGATTAATTCCCACTACACCAAACGCCCCCAAACGAACGGCGGCCAACACCTGAAATTGTGAAAAAATACTTAAGGCAGCGTTAGGGTTGTTACTTTGACTAATCTGATCAATATAAGGCTGATAATGTGCTTGGATTGCATCCATCCAAGTCTCATCAAGCCGTCTGACAATAGAATTTGCAGTGGTGTTTTCAGTAGTGCTTTCACTGGTCAATAGTGACCAAGCTAATTCGGACTGCTGGGTATTGATCGCCTCGGCCAGTGCTTTAATTGGGCCTGAGAAGCGCCACGTTTTTTTCAACTCAATCGTATGTTCTGGCAAGCTGACACAGAGATCGTTGAGCACGGCGCCTGACTCAACGGAGGCTAATTGATCCTTATCTCCAAGCAAGATTAGCCTTGCCGCCGGATGCAATGCATCAAGCAGTTTGCTCATCATAGCCACATCAATCATCGAAGACTCATCAACAACCAATAAATCACAGCTAAGGGGCTTATTTACGTGGTGACGAAATTGGTTGGACTGTTTAATCGGCCCTAACAGGCGATGCAATGTCGACACCGTCTCTGGAATGCTGTCCAACATACCGTCATCAAGCGGCAGACTTGGCTTGCCTGCAATTAACGATTGCTGCAAGCGCATCGCCGCTTTACCAGTCGGGGCGGCAAGAGCAATTTCAAGTTTACCGCCATTTAACTCTTGAAGTAGCGCAAGTATTTTAAGCACCGTGGTTGTTTTACCCGTACCCGGCCCACCAGTAATAATCGTAAAAGCTTGTTCAGATGCCGCTTTTGCCGCTTTTCGTTGCCAGTCGACTTCACTAACATCCGGCTGAGGAGGGAAATACTTATCTAATAGCTCAGTGCTTTGACTGTCAACAGGCCGGTCGCTTAAGCGGTTTAGAACATTACTAACAAGCCGGGTCTCGTAGCGCCAGTATCGATTAAGGTATAGATGACCATCTTCAACAACTAAAGGCTTCTCAGTCTCTTCAAAGTTTTGAGTTGATGCATAAACTAAATGGCAGGTTTTTAAAAGCATCACATCCGCTGCATTCATTTTAATGCAGCTGTGCCCTTCACCTTGAGCCGAGCTAAGCGTGAGTACCATCTCATTAAAACGCCGCTTCTCATCCTCTTTAAACCCAGAGCGGTCTGTCAAAAAATCGGCTAACGCATAGTCAAGGGGGCTGTAGTGAGTATTGACCATTACTGCTCGCCTCCGGTTAGTATTCGCCCTAAGCCTTCAATAATCTCTAACGAAGGCTTATCAACAAACACCCCTTGCATCGCATGGCTCTTATCCATTCCACGCAAAAATAAATAGCGAACCCCACCAAAATGCTCATCATAATGATAATCAGGCAAGCGCTGCTGTAAATAATGATGCAGTACCAAGCTATAAATAAAATACTGCAGACCGTAATTGTGCTGACGCATTGCGTATTGCAGCGAGTCAGCTTTGTAGTCAGTTAAACTGTTAGATTTATAGTCCATGACATAAAAACGCTCTTCATACACACAAATAAGATCAATGAAGCCGGTTAGCTGACCGCTCAACTCACGCATGGATAAAGGCTGATAGCTCGGCTCATTAACTAATAACGCGTTAATCGCTTGGGTTTGCAATGCATCCACTGAAAAATAAAAAGCCATTTCTTTCAAGCACTGATTGTCATCAAGGTTTGCTAGATAAAAACCCTCCTCACCAGCACTTAGCGGTGCCTGCACTGAGCGTTTTAACAAGTCATCTAACACCCCCTCCGTTTCAGGCGTTAACGCTAAACCGTAACGCGCACAGCTTTTATCCCGTAGCGCTGCATAATCTTTATAATGAGCGGCGGTAGAGTCTAGGTGTTTGAGGTGCTTAAAGCTATTGTGTTCCAACAGGTCGTGCAACACATTGCCGGTGTGAGCGCCTTTAGGCAACACCACCTCAGGCTCAGCGTCACTTTGCAAAGTATCTACCTCAACGGGTTCTTGAGATTTATCTTGTGGCAATTCATGTTCATGCTGACTCAGATAGGCCAATGAGGAGTAGCTACTCATGCGCCAGCGCTGATAAATAGTGCGCTGTGCAACTTTAGCCTGAAGTGCCTTACTGAGGGTTAAGTGTTCGGGCAGTTGAGTGCTAGTTTGTTCAGCGCTGATGACCTCACACTCAATCCCCTCAATCGCTGCCGCCAAATTGCTCAATTTACCCTGCCAATCGTCACCCGCGTGCGGCTCAAGCAAATAAGCCAACGCTGATTGATTATCACGCGATAGCGTGCGAACCGTGGCCCAAGGTACATAGCAGCGATTTGCAGCGCGGGTGATCGCAACATACAGCAAACGTAAGTCTTCAGCCTGTTGTTCAAATTGAGCCTGCTCAAAGTGTTCAGTTAGTTGCTTTGAGCCTAAATCTGCAATTAACTGTCCCGCTTTATGACAAGTCACCACCTGATTGGCAGGCGGTGCGCTGGGTGATTTGCGCTCGTACCAAAGCTCAGGCACAAACACTACCGGATATTCCAATCCCTTAGCGCTATGGATGGTGACAATATTAACCGCCTCTTCATCCTGCTCTAATCGTAGCTCAGTGCCCTCCTCACGATGCTCCCCGTGAATGGCTTGGCCTAACCACTCCAATGTTTTATGGCTATCGAGCCGATCTTGCAATACCACCGCTTGAATGATCTCAAGCAAATGGTGCAAGTTAGTCATTCGCCGCTCAGGTGATTCGCCACGCGTTAGTACTTGCATCACTTGATAATCAGCAAGCAAAGTGCGCATCATCGCCATTAGCCCTTGCTCCTGCCACATCAGCTGAAACGCTTGAAATTTTGTCACGTAGTGCTGTAACGCATCATCATCACGCGACAGTGCATCAAAGGCTTGGCCATCCAAATCAAACCATGGCACTACAAGTGCTTGGCGCAGCCTGTGTAAATCTGCCGGACGCTCCAACGCAGTTAATAACTGCTGAAGATAGATCGCCTCATCGCACTCAAATACGGAGCTTTTACTATTAATAACCGCAGGCACACGGGCTTTTTGTAACGCTGCTTGATAGTTTGCCGCCTCCTCATTTCCACGAACTAAAATCGCAATATCTTGAGGGCGCAGGCTGTGTTTACTATCATTATTTAAATTGCCTAATAAACTGACTATTTCATTGACCACAGCGCATCTAATAACGGTTCTTGCACTGCCACTGGTCCAGTAGCCTTGCTTATGATCAGGATTATCTTCTAAATACCAAAGCATTAAACCCTGACTTAGCTTGCCAGCTCCCCAATGCTCATCTTCAGCTTTTCCCGCACTCACCGGATAAAACGGGATATCATCAATTAAAAACGGCGCAGTCGATTGGCTGTAAAGCACATTGATTGCCTGCAACAGTTTTGGCGCTGAGCGATAGTTTTTATCCAGAGTATAGTGATGATTCGCGGCGTGTTTAGCCTCGAGATAAGAGTAAATATCTGCACCACGAAACTTATAGACCGCCTGTTTTGGGTCGCCAATCAAATAAAGGTAGTGATCAGGCGTATTATAAACACCTGAAAAGATATCCCATTGCTGCTGGTCTGTGTCTTGAAACTCATCAATAAGCGCGACACTAAACTGACGGCGCAGCGATGCGATCAATAAATCATCAGTGCCGTGCAATGCATCGGCCAACCTTGCAATCAAATCATCATAAGCCAAAACGCTCAAACTGTCTTTTTTTGCATCTAGCTTATCTTGAAGCATCTCAAACAAACCTAAGCGCAGCGAAATACTGAGCTGTTCAATTTGCTGTAGCGTGTCATCTAACACCGCCGACTCGGGCGATACAGATATTCCAGCGTCGGCAAGAAAGCTTAATTTTCGCTCTTCAGAGGTGAGTGCTTTGGTTTTACGAAACTTGCCACCGTGAAGTGCATCGCTCATCAGGCGATCTATACTCAGCGCTTGAAGCGCACTAATCGGTAATCGGCTGCTATCGCTTGAAACCCACGTTAATACAGCGTGCTTAATAGACTCAAAGTTATTCAAAAAGGCTTCTTTGAAAAAGCTTTTATCACGCGCGATAAGCATTGACAGTGGCAAGATGAGCGACGCATCAATCGTCGCTGCAATATGCTGACTATTCGACTCTATGGTTGCCACTAATCCATCGATATCCTGTTTTTCAGGAACAATAACCATGTTTTGATGGATATTTTTAATGCTAGCGAGCAGTGCCTGTGGCGTAGCAAAACGGCTGCCCAATAGCGATGCTTTCAAAGGCGAGGCGTCGTACAGTTGCTCACGCCAATAATCTTCAGCAAGCGATGCGGTCAAATTATCGAGATTGGCGGTAAGCTCGGCATCAAATAGTTGACCACTTTCGAGTGCATACTGCCTAAGCATACGCTGACAAAAACTATGAATCGTAAAAATGGCTGCGTTGTCTATCGATGCAAGCGCTTGGCTAACATTTGTAACAACCGTTTGTGGGTCATCCAGCTGATCTGCCCATTGAATAAAGGCATCGTCTAACGCCTCTTGGTGCTCAGCATTTAGTAGGTAATTTCTCAAATCCTGCAGGCGGCTGCGGATACGCGTTCGCAACTCTTGGGTAGCCGCTTTAGTGAACGTCACCACCAAAACTTGTTCAATAGTCAGCTTTTCTTCAACAATAAAGCGCAGCACCAACATAGCAATTGAAAACGTTTTGCCAGTTCCAGCACTTGCTTCTATCAAGCTTACGCCTTTACTTAAGGGGGTATCAAACGCTGAAAACGTGGACATCATTTCCGAGGAATCTGACTCTGGCATACCTGTTATTTTCTCTTGGCTTAAACCGGTCGCTATTGATACCACATATCGGATAATTAATGATCTTTTATTTAATAAACCAAGTGTTCAGGTAGCGCCCCATAATATTCTTTAAAAACTAAGGATACAGTCTATTGAGTGAACGGACTTACAAGGCAAAAACGGTATTAATTGGCTGCATGCTAGCGGTGCTGGGTGTGATGCCTTTCACCGTTTATCGGTTTGTTAGTGGTGACTATTTATTGGCATTTATAGAATCTTGCCTTAGCGTCAGCGTGTTGGCTATCTTCATTTACGTCTGGCGAACCAATAGAGTGGAGGTGCCTGCCGCGTTGCTCATCATTTTAATGTTAGGCGTTATTATTGCGGTAGTACACATCAAAGGCCCAACCCTTGTCTACTGGTTATATCCTGCAACACTTTCTTGTTTTTGTGTACTTAAAGCTCGCACGTCCTCCATATTAAGCCTCATGAGCATGCTCTTGTTACTGCCTGCACTTTACCCTGCGCTCGACGGCCTTGAGGTCGCACTAATTTATACAACATTAATCTTGCTGTGTTTATTTGGGTACACATTCACTTTGATGTCCTATCAACAACATTTAGAACTAACTAAGCTGGCGGCAAGAGACGGGCTAACAGGTGCTTGGAACAGAAGATCACTCGACGATGCGATGGCTCAGCTAATTAACAAGCATCAGCGCAAACCCATGACCGCATCGCTTATCATAATGGATTTAGATCATTTTAAAAAAATCAACGACACCTATGGCCACGCTGTGGGCGATGAAATTTTGATAAAAATTGCCGACTTATTACGCAGCGTTGTGCGCATGTCTGATCAGATTTATCGCTATGGAGGGGAGGAATTTGTACTAATCGCTGAAGGTGCTGATTTAAAAGAGGCCGCGATTTTAGCCGAGACCATTCGCTCCAGAGTCGAAAAAAGTCAACTATTTGAAGAGCAAAAGGTAACGATATCCTTAGGTGTTGCAGAACTGTCACAGGCCTCATCCGCTGAGCGATGGCTCACATTAGCAGATGACGCCCTGTATTGTGCCAAACATCAAGGGAGAAACCGTTTCAGCCTTGCGCAACCGGCACAAATACAAACCGCCGCCTAAAATACTTAGCGATTAATACCGTACATCATTGACTATTGCTTTTAGTGATCGGTCCAACATAAAACCATCAGCACCTGCTTTTATAAATTGCTGCAACACCTGCTTTGTTTCAGACCGGTCATTACGTCGCCAAAAAATCACCCGCTTACTTGCATCATGGATCGCTTTAATCAGCTCTGAATTTAGGTAAGTATCCACAATGGGCAGTCCAATGTAATCAACATATCCTGCGACTCGACTCAAACTAAAACTCGATGAGAACAATGCTAAAAGCTTCAACTCGGGCTTTTTTAGATGCACGCGCTGCAAGTCACCGTGGTTAAAGCTCTGTATGACTGCCACTTTTTCAAGATTGTATTTAGACACTAAAGCCAGTGTTCGGTCGATGATCCCGGGATAACGGTGACTCTGTTTTATTTCCAGCCAAACCGTTTGCCCGGACTGCTTGGCAAAGCTTAATACTTCCTCCAAACTTGGCGTGTCTGTAGCCATATACAGCTCAGAGAAATTGATACGTTCAATAGCACGACCCGATAACGCTGGCACACCGGCGTCATGTGCCACGACAACCACATTATCTTTGGTTTGCCTGACATCAAACTCGATCCCATCCGCTCCCATCGCGTGTGCGTTTTGAAAGGCTTGAAGTGTTGATTCAGGGGCATAGGCAGGATAGCCACGATGCGCGATATCGAGTACTTGTCCCTGCACAGGTAAACTTGCCAACAGCAATAGCCCGGTTAAGCGATTCAGCCATTTCATTTTTAAACGCCTCAGCCATCTAAAGAATCATTGAGGTATACCCTAATGGTTAATTGTTTTCAATCTTGCGTGACGCTGGTGCTGAAATAAAGGCGTTAAAAATGAATAATAAACAATCAGTTCAGCCTAGGTTGAGTTAGCTTTGCCATAATCTTAACAGCTAATATGCTACTGAATAACGGACCGTCTATATCTCTAGCTAATAATACGAATTAACCACATCTTGGAAAGTCCGACCTTAACGAAAATTGATTGCTCAAAAAGCATTCTTACCACAATAAAAATAAGCCTATATACATAATATAAATATTTTAGAAGCCATATATTCCCCATGCATGTCACATAGTTTACGATTTAGTAATAGACTTAGCATTGAATATGGATATTCAAAATTTGCTCTAGGAGAGAATCTATGAAGTACCTCATGCTGAGTGTCGCCTTTTTGCTGCTGCCAGAAATAAGCGTCGCCGCCATTGACCCTGAAATAAACGAAATGATTAACGTCATGTGGCTCACATTTTGCGCCATGATTGTATTTTTTATGCAATCGGCTTTTGCATTGATTGAAGGTGGCATGTCGCGGGCTAAAAATGCCGTCAATGTCATGATGAAAAACTACTTTGATGTGTGCATCGCAATACTCATGTTCGGCGTCACCGGCTACGCAATTATGTATGGCGAAAGTATTCAAGGCTGGTTAGGTGCTGATAAGTTCTTTTTAGATGGCGTCGAAGGTGGACGTGAGTATGCCTTTATCTTATTTAACTCCATGTTTGCCGCCACTGCAGCCACCATTTCAAGTGGTGCTATGGCTGAGCGAACCAAGTTTCACTCCTACGCCATTAGCGCCGTGTTTGTGTCTGGATTGATTTATCCACTATTTGCCCACTGGGCTTGGAACCCTAATGGCTGGTTACAGCGACTAGAGTTTATTGACTTTGCAGGGTCTACTGTTGTTCATTCGGTAGGTGCTTGGGTTGCGTTGGCCGGCATTATTGTCGTTGGGCCACGCCTAGGAAGGTTTGACCCTGACACCTTTGAGCCTAGAGAAATTCGCGGGCACAACCTAATGCTGGTCACGCTCGGTGGCTTTGTGCTTTGGTTTGGCTTTTTTGCCTTTAATGCCGGCAGTATCGACGGCTTCAGCCCGCTAGTGGGTAAAATTGCGCTAAACACTGGCTATGCTGGGGCAGCAGGCGCTATCGGTGTAATAATCATCAGCTATCTTAGAAGAATCCCTTTATTATTAACCTCAACCGTTAACGGCAGCCTAGCAGGTTTGGTGTCTGTTGCTGCGGGCTGCGCGACGATGGAACCTGCGTTTGCCGCGCTCACCGGTTTAATTGCAGGGGCGGTGTTTAGCTTTGGTCGCGACTTGATCTTAAAAATGCGTCTGGATGACGTGGTGGACGCCGTTGCGGTACACGGCATAAGCGGTATGTGGGGCACCGTCGCGGCCGGCATGTTCTTTAGCGATGATATGTTCAACCCTCAGCGCATTATGATTCAGGTTTTTGGCCTGGTTGTAGCACTGTTATGGGCACTGGCTGCGTCTTTTACCGTCTTTAGCCTGATCAATATAATCTTTGGCTTGCGTTCAACCGGCATGCATGAGCAGCGTGGACTTGATTACTCTGAGCATAGTGAAATTGGCTATCCAGAATTTCAAAAAACTACATTTCGCGCTAACTAGCAGGAGGTGAACCATGTTACTCGATGCCCGAAGTTACCCAATACAGCGGGTTCTGGAACAGTATCTAGAGCCTAAAAACCTTGCCTATGCGATGCGCCTGTGGAGTACGCACTACATCACTCAACCCAATATTTCGCTGCAGCGTTTTGTTGATGACTTTTATTCACGCCAGCCCATCACCACGAGCAGCTATGGTTTGTACAGTGACTTACTGCCTGCCATGATGGGTGCACTGCAAGCTCGCAGTCAGTTTACTGGCGAGCCCATTGATGGATATGAGTTTCCCGATTATGATTTGGGCGGCCCATCCATTATGCCCTCGACCCCTGTTACGTACGTTGCACCGGCAGCGCCGGTGACCAATCTTCAAGCGGCTCCTCCGGCTGTCACACCCACACCAGTACCAATGACTCAGGCGGCACAAATAATCCCCCCTGAAGCACCAAGCACGCCCTCTGCACGGCCTAAAGACGAGCGGTTTGTCATCTTTTCCTCGTTTATCAGGCAGCTGCTCAATGGGGTCAACCCTGAGCGCCGTGAAAAAATGCTCTATCGCAATCAGATGGAATTAAAAGCCACCTGCAAACCCGAAGCTGCTGAACCCTTGTATTCATGGCTACAAACCGATTCTGATTATTTCCAACACGGCTCAATTGGTATTGATGAAATGACTGCGATCACTCATATCATATATATGGGATTGTGTGAATATCAAGGCCCCGTTGAAGCCGATAGAATACTGATGAAAGTTGCCGGTAATATTAATGACCAATACCCCTTTGCCAGTCTTGACATCAACCAGCTGCTATAAGCTCAATCGTTAAGCAATGGGCGATTGATTTGAATTAAACCGGTGAATTTAGGTCTGACTTAGTGTTACAAATTAACAATGATGCGTTCAATAATAAGCGTTAATTCCCCCCAATTAATGTATTTTTAAAAGCGACATCCAATCCTCTCATTGCTAAAAAGGATTTAAGCCATGAAGACCACTAAATTCCTAAGTTCAGTATTACTGCTTTACGGTAGCTTGTACCTCAACCCAGCCTTAGCCGCACAGCACGTGTATCTAATGGCTGGACAGTCTAATATGAGCGGTACAGCCAGTACTAACCTACTTCCACCTGCTTATCGACACACCCCACACAACGTCGTGTTTTTTCACAAAGGCCAACAACGCCCGTTAGGTCGCTATGGCCGCTTTGGCCCAGAGGTCAGCTTTGCACATCACATGTCGCGCCGCTTTCCCAATGACGAGCATGTTATTATTAAGTACGCGGCCGGTGGCTCTGACATGCAGCAGTGGATGCCTGGTAATCGGTATTATCAGAACATGTTACGCGAAGTGCGTTTTTCGCTAAAGCGTCGCAGCGCACGGGTGGATGCCATTTTTTGGATGCAAGGCGAAAGTGATGCTAAGAACAAGTATCGTGCATCTCACTATGGTAACCGCTTGAGTCAGTTCATCAGGAGCTTGCGCCGTGACCTAAAGTCGCCTTCGAGCATGTTTGTAATTGGTCAAATTAACCCAAAAGGTAACGGCTACCCAATGGTTAGCCAGATCCAGCAAAAACAACAGCAAGTAAATTCGCAGGTGTGGAACACTCGTCTGGTCTCATCTCACGGTCTGAGTAAAAGCCATGACAATGTGCACTACAGCGCACAAGGTCAGGTTGAGTTAGGTCGCCGTTTTGCTAACGCCTATGCTGGCAGAGGACAAAGTCTTGTTCAAACGATTCGTTCAGATATTATGTCTCTGCTGCGTTAAGCGTCAAAGCGACACTAAGCTGGCTGCCAATACTTTAAAATCTGTCTGGCAGCCACTTGTCACAAAGCGAGCGCATCTAGTTTATCTATCACCCCAGCCTCACCTTGATTGTTAAAGGCATTTAAAAAGGCTGATCCAATAATGACAATATCAGCGTGTTCAGACACCGCCTGCACATCAGATGCGGTATTAATCCCAAAACCTACGCCAAGCGGCAGGCTTGTCACTGCTCTTACCCTGTCTAGATAGCGCTTAAGGCCGCTCGTGTCAGTATCACTTTGCCCCGTTACCCCAGAGCGACTGACGCAGTACAGCATACCCGTTGCCTGTTTAACTACTTTTGAAATGCGCTCATCTGACATATCCGGCGTGATTAGCCAAATAGGCGAGATATTCTTAGCCACTAGAGGCTCAAGCATTGAGGCATGATCAATCGGTAAATCAGGGATGATAATACCGCTGAGTGCATGGCTCATCTGCTGCGCCAATGGCTCAAAACCAATTTGCAGTAAAGGGTTTAGGTAACTCA
>ENA-ORXT01001764-ORXT01001764.1-marine-metagenome-genome-assembly--contig:-NODE-1764-length-27863-cov-18.183654_pt1 | contig 27863 bp, 37 predicted proteins | sample MGYA00237868_ERZ511482 | MGnify/ENA metagenome assembly ERZ511482
CTCGGACCTGTGCCGACTTCAACCACAAGTTTTCGTGCGACAAGTTTTACCAAACGGGAGCGTGTCGCTCGAGCGGAAAGTTCAATAGCATGAGCAATTTCACTGGTTGACAATCCGTCGTTGGCTGCAAGCAGACCGAGGATTTGATCGTCTCTTCCATCAATCGATACGGGGTTTATTGGGGACAGTGCTAACGTCACTCGTAATCGATTGGCAATTTCTTCCCAACGTGGTTCTGGTAGCCCATTTTCTTTGCAGCCACTAATCATTCGCTGTGCGCCACTGCCCCATTGTTCAACCAACCCAAGCTCATTTAGCACGCGGCCAATCACACGGTTTCTTAATTTCGAAACGCCATGATGCAAGTCATCGAGGGTCAATCCAAAAGGAAGCAGACCAGGGTTTTCAATTTCTATTCGGTCGTCAAATATTGATAGACGAATAGGAGCACCATGCTGTGAGTAATCGCAATGTACTATGGAATTGATTAATGCCTCGCGAGTTACCGCAGGTGGCAATGCAAAATTGTCTATTCGTTTTACAGCACCGATATCGGTCCCGGTACGTGTGTGCTTTTCTATGAAGGCTGCCGCTGCGTATATCGCGTCCACAAGTGGCATTTGCAAGTTAGTTCGATCGATCAATTTTGACTTGTCTTTTCCAGCGAATCTGCCTGCCTGAATCCAGGCGTCGGGAAAGTGAGTTAGCCGCTCGTTGCCGAATAATACAATTCCACCAACGGTAGGGACTGGCGTGCCTTGATAATCTGTCATTAGCCTTAGCGTTTTCAGGTCGCTACGTTTCAGTTTTCGAACATCAGAAAATGACTCTGAAGCTACTCTGAAGTCTATTGCTTCAGAGTTGAGATGTGGCATTGGATATTCATCAAAGGCCTGTCCTCGAGAAAAGCGCTTCATCTCCTCGATCAGATTGGCGTCAGCTTTCCGGTTTGAAGAACCGAGCCGTACGTAGGTTCCCACATCAAGACCTCTACTCTTCAGAAAATGCGGCCTAGTGGGACTAGGATAAATATTAACTACCAGAAGTTGGGCACTACGATGGGTTAATATTTCAATATCAGGCAGAATCTTAGGTTCTATGGAATCGCTGATCAGGCTCGCCAGGCGCTCCTCTTGTGACAGGACGTCTTTCACTCCCCGAATATGTTTAGTGCCGTCTTCTACACCAATAATAATAGTTCCGCCTGCGGTATTTGCGAAAGCTATGGTAGTGCGGAGCAATCCCGCTGGAGAGGAAAGATCACGTTTGAACTCTAGCGTTTTCCCCTCTGCCTCAATCAGTAGATTTTTGATGTTCATTGCTCTGAAGTATGCTATGAAGAAGTGGTTCGTGCAACCACTTCTTAGTTCACTTCAGAGCATTTTCGGAACGGTGCAATTCAGGTAAGATCGGCTTTGGGGGATAGAGGTCTTTGGTTTATCGGGTAAAGGCGGCGTATCGCCTAATTTCTATTAATCATCTATTGTTGTTTATTGATGGTGTCTTTTCGCCCAAGAGTAATGGTCAGCTGAGATTTCATCGGGTCAACGCCCCCACGAGCAAGGAGCTCAACGCATTGGTAGCCACGATCAGTGAACGTGTTGTCCGGTACCTCGAGCGTCGGGGGCGCCTAGCCAGGGGCGCCCGGCCAGGGTTGGCAGGCCTTCAGACGAGCTGCAGCGATCATCTGACATTAGCGTTGGACGATGAAGAGGGCAATACGATGCAACAACTGCTTCGGCCACTCGATCATGTATCGGATAGCAGTGGGCCCGCAGGCAGTGCGCAAAGTGCTGACGTTACAAACTGTGATCACCAAGATCCTGTCTCACCTGGAGGGCAGAGGGGGTTCACAGGAGTCAGCGACATGTCGCCCTGGAGCACGCGCGCCGCCGCCAGCGGTTTGCTAGGTAGCTGAAAGAGCCACGGAACCCCGGGCGCCTGGCTAGGGATAGTCGATGGGTACTGCACAAGGAAGAGGCGGGTAGGGGCGCCCGGCTAGGGCAATGTGCGCGCGGTGGAGATTGATCAGGTGCCAGATGTGTGATGGAGTGGGTTGATGGGGTGCAGCCGGTGCGTCAAACAGTGGGTGGGCGGAAAATGGGTAGTCGTCTCACTGTAAAAGTATTTTGGTTGTAGGTATTTTTGTGTGTCGGCTTGGTGGTAATAGGCGGTTTATTCTTATGTGGACTCCCCCTGTGTCAACAACAAAATTGCGATAAATGAAGAAATAGATGCGTACTTATGTACGAGCTCTCAATTGAGTAGCGAACTCAGGCTCTGTGATATTTACGCGGAACGTGTTTTCAAATCTTCCTAACGAGCTCTAGGCTCTTAGCATAAAGCTGAGTTAACACGCTGACTTTTAAGTCTTCGTTTGTGCATCTTCATTGTTGGAACGCTTTTCAGGCGACTAGAAGCTCCGCCTTGTATTCAGTACCTTGTGTGAGCATGGCAAATGCCGTTCTTACGGTTTTATTGGCCAGAGCAACCGCGGCAATTTTCTTGCCCCTGCGCGCAACTAACTTTTGTATCCAGAGCTCTTTATTGGTCAGAGCCGTTCTTTTGCAAATCTGAGCCACGGCTGACATCGCGCCGGTAATAAGCTGACTTCGTAGCATGCCGTTTTTCACATATTTACCGATTGAACCCATTTTCACAGTGCCACCGGATGTATATTGTATCGGAGTCAATCCAATGCATGCCGAGGCATCCTTTCCTTTACAAAAGCTGCCCAAGTCTGCGCAACCCAGAGCTATGTACAGATTAACGGCATTGACCACTCCCACCCCCTCTAGTTTGAGGAGCCGCTTGCAGCCCTCATGCTCTTCAGCCGAATTTTCTAGACTTGTGTCATAGATCGAAATGGATTTAATAATGGACAGGTGATGTTGCCAGGCTGCACTCATAGCTTCTCTGAATGGCATTGAAAAATCGTTTTCTGCATTTTTCAGCACAGATTCAACTACACCTCCTAGACCACCATTTCTGCCGCGAAAAAATCAGGCAGAGTCTTAAGCTAACAGGATTGGATATATTTTTCGATAACAACATATTTAGTTCATACGACGTGCAGTCTTGGAAACCAGAACCAGGTTTGTTCATTCATGCGGCTCAGGCAATGGGATATTCCCCGTCTGACTGTATCGTTATCGAAGATAGTGAAGTCGGTTTAGCTGCTGCTGAAGCGGCAGGAATGCACGCGGTACTTTATAACCCTTTTGGAGAACGCGAATCCGTTCACGAATTGAGGTCAATGTCAGATCTGCCCGAGCTTATCGGAGCAGTATCAGTCCGTAGCTTCTCGGCTAATCCTTAGGTTGTAGGTATTTTTGTGTGTCGGCTTGGAGGTAATAGGCGGTTTATTCTTCCTTCCTATACTCGGACACCCGTAATTATTTTGCAGCAATCCTGTGTATAGATCAATCTGCTATCGAACGTATTTGGGATGTGAAAACGGCTATGAGTGGTCGAGGGCCACAGGGAGCAGAACCCAGTGTTTTGTTTTCAAAGGTCTGGTTAGGTCTGACGTTGCGGCCATATTGAAGCTTATCCCGCCGTACACGCCGTACAAGGTATGAAGCCAAGGGTTAAGCCGCCTTGGCCGGAGGATTCAACCGTTCACACATATACTCGTATATTCTTTTTTCTTCAGGTAAGACGATGTTGTCGTGCTCGACAATTTCCAGGATATGTTCGATGAGTGCCCTTCGCTGTGTGGCCGATTGCAGCAACAATGCGTCTAAGGCGCTGTCCAGCTTGTCATCGAACCCTGGTTCCGTTGTCATGTGCATCGGGTGTGCCTCGGCTGTATAGCCTTTGAGCAGCTGTTTGTGATGTCTCTTCATTTTGGTTTCATCATACCCGCACGTTGAAACAACGACTGATAGAACGATAGCGAGCTCTTCGCTAAGTTGGTGCATGGGTAAGGTGCTCACTCCAAAGTCAGTAACTAGTAGGGGTATTGACACGGGTTCAACCGTACTGGCAAAACTACTTGGACTGGCTTCACGATTTTTATTATTTGAACGGGACCTTGGTTTTTGGTTAGGAACAAAGGTCGGATCGATCAAGTCAATGCGAGATTGTGGTGATGGATGGCTTGCGAGTAATCCGGCGAACAGTCGGTGTTTCCAAGGACCGAAGAAACACAGGTGATCGAGTTCACTGGCGTAACAAGTATGTAATGCGGAGTCTGTCGATTTACTGGACGCCTTGTGCAGCGCACTTGCTAAACTCCGTGGGTAGCGGGTGTACTGTGTTGCTTTGGCGTCTGCCAGATACTCTCGCTTGCGTGAAAACGCAGCTTTAATAACATCGCCTGAGAAAACCAAGGGGTATCCTACGAAACGGAAAAATGTGCCAAAGAGCCAAAAGACTATGACTCCTCCCCAATGATCGTTCTCATCGCGTTTGTGATTGTTGACTATTCTCACTTTCTTGGATGCAGCTAATGCAAGTTGCTCCTTGCCAAATCGATGAATCGAACTCAAGCCACCCAATACAACTAACAAGCGCATATTGATAGTTAAATCATTATTTGAAAGGTGGCCAAACTCATGAGCGATCATCGCTTGCAGTTCATCGCGTTCAAGCCTATCTATTGCACCCTGAGACACAACCAGCACAGTGTCTGCTTTTGTTCCGATTATAAATGCATTGATGTTGGTTTCATCTCTAAGACAATAACAGGATGGTTTTTCCTGTGATGATGCAAGAGCCATCTCGGCAGTTACGTTCAGGAGTTTTCTGTCTTGTCGATCCTTTATGTGCTCGGAAATGAACATCCCGCCATAGGTAGCGGCCATTAGATGTCCGCCACTACGAAGGTCGCGCCAACGCTTCCTACATGAAATCAATACCGGGAGCCAAATTACGGCAACGATGCCCCAGCTGAGAAAGTTAACGCTGGTAACCCCCTTAGCGAGTGAGTTTACCATCAGAGCGTTAAACACCATCGCTACCGAAAAGGCGATGATCAGTAGAAACGACTCTCTATTTGCTTTGTCTTGAGCGCCAAAAAAATTCATTGTCGGTATCTTGTAACGGGTTAGATAGCGCAGCGTATGGACAGTTAACGACTTGGTAGACTTGAAGCTGGTGTGAGCCAATCGACGAATTGGAAAAACCGTGATTCCAGTCAAATGCCTGCTGTTAGTTCTGTGGACGGTATACCTAATTTCATCGCTCAGCTGACCCTGTAGTGCTGACCCACATCATGCCCAATACCAATGGCGACCAACTCAACTTTGGAATGGTTTTCAACCATATTGATGACGCCCCGCAGATGCTTCTCCAAAAAGCACCCGGGATTTGTCGATAGCGTTGAGTCATCTATCGGCGCGCCGTCAGAAATCATCATCAGTATCTTTAATTTGCCTTGCAAATGGGGCTGTAGATTCATATTTATTCTGCTTTGCAGGGTGTCGTTGGGTTACAACTTCTTTGGCTCAACATCCTTCGATGCAAGCAGCAGGGCGGCAGCGATCATAAGCACACCAGATATCTTGTTTTTAGGCGCACGAAACTACGGATCAAATTCTAAATGCTAGATCTCGAAACATTCTGTGGTAGCTGGCACTAGTCAGGTCACCACTGTACCGAAAAATATTCCTCTACCCAAGAAAACTCCGCTCGTTGTACGTTGGTCTGAAATTCCGCGTCCTGAAGCAAATCGTCAAGGTCGAAGACCTTGCCGAACCAAGTCCACTGCTTATCGTTCATCACGCCAAATAAAATCTTCTCACCGTTAGCCGTCTCGAATACGTCATAGACCACCCAAGCAAATACACGCTAGGGCATCGGCACAGCTGCAACTCCAGGGTGGCGGCACTGGACCATGTGTAAAGCGACGGCGCTAGGCTTTGTTGGTGAACAGACGGGAGGCAAGCTCTCACTCGTATACTATTAATCGGCAAATTCGAACGGCCGCTTTTTAACAGATTGAGCCACTGGGCTCTGACCGTGGCATCCTTCACATTGGGCTCTTTCAGTCAACTCACCGAGCCCTGCAAGTTAATCCCCCGTTGAAACCCTCCCCCAAATCATCCCAGTCAGTTCATCAGCCATCACATCTGTATTGATCCCCAGCTGCTGACTCACCATGCCGTAGCCATTAATAACTGTCAGTAGCACAGACGCACCTGTCTGAATGTAGGCAGACTCAACCGGCTTGTCTGCAATACGCGCAAGGAAATCAGCGAGCAGCGCATAAAATTCATCGTAGAAAGCGGCGAACTGATGTGTTAATGCCTCCTCTTCTGCACAGGACACTATCGCCAGTGATAATTTGATTTCATCACTGTCAGCTTCTTCATTTAGCACGACATGGATAAAGGCCCGAAGCCCCTCTTTACTCGCTTCCGCCTCATTCATTATTTCCAGCAGCGCTTGCTTATTCTCTGCCACATACCAAGCCATCAATCCGCTTAGGAGGTCGGTTTTTGTCTTGTAGTGATATTGGACATTACCAAGAGCAATGGCGGCTTCAGCAGCCACCTTACGCATAGAAAAGCCACCGCTGCCCTGCTTAATCAGGACGGCTCTAGTGGCCTGCAAAATACGTGTTTTTGTCGAATTCATAGTACGGAACCTAGCATGATTCGGCGCTCACCCAATGTCACCATACGGCATGATACGACACCTGCACTTGACAATTAGGTCGAGTGACTTAAAATACACGCAGTATAGGTCGAATGACCTAATACAGTGTCTTGCTCAAATTTTTCACAGCGGATTGGAGACAAAATAAACAATGGATCGACGTGATTTTATGGCTATGCTGGCAGCGGCTCCTTTATCCGGCTATGCCAAGGCAGCAGATGTTCCGAAAACACCTTCACCATTAGTCGGGTACGTGCGTACAAACTGGAGTCAGGATCCCTTTTCTTATGGCTTCTACTCCTATTTTGTGAAAGGCTCAGGGGACGCTGATCGAAAGAAGTTGTTGGAACCTATCGGTGATCGAGTCTATTTTGCCGGCGAGGCTTTAAACCCAAAATACCAAGCCAGCGTACATGCAGCCTTTGAGTCGGGTCAGAGCGTGGCGAAACAACTAGCTGCAGTTCAATACAAGAATATCGCCATTATTGGTGCGGGGATTAGTGGTATCTCAGCGGCAAAGCTATTATCGGAACAAGGTAAAAACATTATGGTGTTCGAGGGCCGAGACCGTATCGGCGGCCGGATTTGGACAGACTGCAACAGCTTCGGTACACCACTCGACTTAGGGGCTTCGTGGATACATGGGCCTGATGGCAATCCTATTTCAGCACTGGCTAACGAAGTAGGTATAAAACGCATCCCAACCTCCGATAAGTACATTATCAGGGGTAAAAACGGGCGGAGAATCTGGAGCCTGTTCGCGCCGGATTGGGTTTGGGAGTGGATCGAGTACACAGCAACCGGCGCGGACTTGGACACGCTTGATCTGAAGGCAACCAGGGATCAGTTCAATGAATACGGCTTCGGTTATGAGGGAGCCGATGTGATTTTTCATAATGGCTATGACGAGATATTCATGGGCCTTAAAGCCGACTATGAAGTGCGGCTCAATTCCACTGTTGATCGTGTTCAACACTCGGGCACTAATGTGAAGATCGGCGTAGAAGACGGAGGCTTGGCAGAATTCGATGCGGTGATTGTGACGGTGCCGTTGGGCGTACTGAAAAAGAAGAGAATTGCTTTCGCACCTGAGCTTCCAGTGCAGAAACAAGCTGCCATCAGCAGAATGGGTATGGGGACACTCGACAAGCTCTATCTACGTTTTGAAGAACCGTTCTGGGACGATAAGTCGACAATTATCACCCCGGAAAATGGTTTACCGCAAGGCCAATTTAACTTCTGGTTTAACATCAGTAAATATATGAAACAGCCTATTATTATGGCTTTTAACGCGGGTACCGCGGCTCATCAGCTGAGTGGGGAGTCGGACAATGTCGTGGTGGATAAAGCACTACAAACCTTGGCGGGGGTTTATACGTAAGCATCAGATCGGCGGAGCCGCCCGCTCAGTCATCAACTGTCTGGCGGTAACTCTCTCACGGTGGATCATATACAACCCGGCACCGATAATAATGGCAATGCCCATTTGGCTAAGTACGTTAGGGAAATCGTGGAAAACCAGATATCCAAGCACGGTGGCCACCGGTAACTCAAAATACTGCAACGGGGCCAAGGTGGCAGATGGTGCTAACGACAATGCGTAAGCCATCATCATGTGGCTTACAGTTGCGAAGAACCCTGCACCAAAGAGCCACAGCCAGGCAATTCCCTTTGGCCAAACTGGATCGAATAAATCAGAGCCTGTGCCTTGGGCTAGCAGTAGCACCGGTATACAAAACAAGCTGGCAATCAGACCGGTATGGAATTGTAAAACAACAGGATGCATCTTGCGCGACAGACCTCGCGTCACAAGAATGTAGAAAGCGAAAGCAACTGCTGTACCTAGTGGAATAAGCGCCACTGCACCGAAGGCTGCGAAGCTTGGTTGGATGACAAATAAGACGCCGACAAATCCTACCAGGCACGCCGCAAGGCGGCGCGGACCAACTTCTTCGCCCAGGTGAAATTTACCGAACAACAACACGATGAAGGGTGCCACGAACACAATGGCCAATGCATCGGCTAGCGGCATGACTCGAATTGCGGTGATGAAACAAAAGGTGGCAAAAAGCAACAGTAATGCGCGTGATATCAGAGGTAACCATTGATCGCGAGTCACGTGCAAGGATAGCCCCATAAATTTAATAAACGGAGCCATTAGCGCACACTGTATGATAAAGCGCGCAGCGGTAATCTGCCCAACCGGCACGCTAGAGGATGCGAGCTTGGCCGCCACATCCAGCAATGGAGCGGTTACGCAAAAACCCAGCATCAACGCGACACCAAGAAGAATGTTGTCCGTGGATGGGGCCGAAGATGCGGTGTTTGTCATGGTTTGTAGTGTAGCTGGATGGCACTCGGGTTTATACGTAACCGTTTAGAATCAATTAGACTCACACCTCTTCTTTACTACCTTCAAAGCTATGCGTTTACCCGTTATCTTCATTTTCATAACCGTGGTGCTCGATTCCATGGGGATCGGGATCATTATGCCGATAATGCCGGACTTGATTCAGGAGGTCGGCAATGTTGATCTCAGTCAGGCGGCCGTTTGGAGCGGTGCCCTAACCGTTGTTTACGCAATCAATCAGTTTTTGTTCTCGCCAACGGTAGGCGGTTTATCCGATGCCTACGGTCGTAGGCCTGTATTGCTGATTGCCTTGTTGGTCATGTCCCTCGACTATCTGGTGATGGCGTTTGCGGGATCACTCTGGCTTTTGTTTGTCGGGCGTTTTATTGGTGGCATTACCGCCGCTACGCATTCTACTGCGGCCGCTTATATGGCAGATATCTCCAGCAATAAGGATAAGGCTAAAAACTTTGGGCTATTGGGGGCGGCGTTTGGTGTGGGCTTTGTATTGGGACCGGTGTTGGGCGGACTATTGGCAGAGTATGGATCTCGTGTACCGTTCTTCGTAGCTGCTGCGCTGGCATTCATCAATATGTTGTTTGGTTACTTTGTTTTGCCTGAATCTCTCAGTAAAGATAAAAGACGCGCATTTGACTGGCGGCGTGCCAATCCTTTCGGTGCTTTCAAACAGATGAAAACACTGCCAGGCCTTATGCCCATGTTTTTGGTGTTCCTACTACTTAGCATCGCTTTCTTCGTTTATCCATCCATCTGGGCGTTCTTCGGGCGTGCACAGTTCAACTGGGACGCGCGTATGGTTGGCCTGTCACTCGCTGCTTACGGTTTCGGTATTGTGATTGTTCAGGGCGTATTAATCAGGCCCATACTCGCTCGTTTCGGTGAAAAAGTAACCGCCTTGTTCGGCATGTGTATGCACTTGTTGTCGTTTCTGGCCTATCCATTCATGACCGAAACGTGGCATGTCTTTGCGTTTCTGCCAATCAGCGTGTTCAGTGCTGTCGCTGTACCGGCCTTACAAGGGTTGATGAGCAACAGTGTTGCCGAAAATGCGCAAGGTGAATTGCAAGGGGCTATGAGTTCACTGACCGCTCTGGCGACAATCATTAGCCCGTTTGTCATGACCCAAGTGTTCAGCTATTTCACGAAGAGTGATGCACCTATCTATCTGCCATCAGCACCCTTTTTAGTGTCGGCTTTGTCTGTTGTTGTTGCGTTTGTTTTGTTTAGTCGGTGGAAGCCTGCGAGCTAAAACACCTTCACTTAAACCTGTATAAATGCCGTGTGTGGGCTTCCGGATACACCGGACAAAATTGTATGGGAGAATGAATCGGCGGATATAACTGCGGATAGAGCACCACCTATGAATAGCCAAGAAATACCCATTGAGCATCTAGACACTCACATTCCTGAAAACACTCCTCACTATTCCAAATCGATATTGGATAATGAAGTAAAAGGAATTCACGTGGAACACATCGCAATATCCGGCGAGCAAGCCATTGTGGAATCTTATGACAATGGCATTAGAACTATTTACCTGTTCATTAAAGGATCAGGAAAGGCAGAGGCAGAGAAAAAAACGTATGAGCTTGTCCCGGAAAGTATTTTCTTACCCAATGCTGTGGAAAAGTTCTCGATCAAATCTGTTGGTGGCGAAAAACTACATTTCTTAAAAATATCCTGCAGATTATCTGATCAAGATCAGAAGAATTTAGCTGAGTTACCTATTGAGAACACTCAAGGTGTTTACTTTGCGAAGTTCAGCGATTGCCAGAGCTATAGTGAGGCTATCAAAAGCCCGAACACGGTCAGCCGCACCATACTGTCAAACGAGTATATTCCGCGCACAGCAATGGGTACGGTTCAAACGAAGGGCCCTGATCAAGTCGCTGCTCATAAACATCCCATGTTGGAACAATTATTTTTAGGCCTATCGGGCAATGAATGCATCGTTTATGCAGATGATCATCAGGTAGCATTTCCGCCACTGTCACTACTCCATATACCCTTGGGTTCAAATCACTCGGTATCTGTGGAAGAAGACGAAATCATGTACTACGTATGGATGGATTTCTTTCTAGATCAAGCCGGTGAACGATGGCTAGAAACACACAAAGTCAACATGGATGCATAGGCGAATGCTCTTTTTACAGGCCATTGCAGACGTACACGAAAGAGCACTATCATGAAAACAGTCATATTATCTTTTATCAAGATATTGTTTTCCCTTGCTAGCAAAATAGCCCCAAAAACCACCGGGCGGCTGGCATTTCGACTCTTTTCTACAACGTTCAAAGGCGGAAAAAAATCACCTCAGCATCAAGCTATTTTGTTGCGCGCCCAGCAACAGTTTACAAAAGCCAAGTTACATATGGTTGCTTATTCCGGCGGTAAAGTTGCAGCGTATGAGTTCAGCCCATCGTCTCCAACACATTCCCGCAATAACACTAAAGAACAAGCGGCGGCTTCCGAGCCCAATGTACAAACCGTCTTATTGGTGCAAGATCCTGTCTCACCTGGAGGGCAGGGGTTCACTTCGAGTCAGCGACTCGTCGCCGAAGGAGCACGCGCGCCGCCGCCAGCGGTTTGCTAGCCACCTCAAGAGCCACGGGCGCCCGGCTAGGGATGGTCGATCGATACTGCATAAGGAAGAGGCGAGTAGGGGCGCCCGGCCAGGGCAATGTCTGCGCGGTGGAGATTGATCAGGTGCCAGATGAGTGATGGAGTGGGCTGATGGGCCCGCAGCCGGTGCGTCAAACAGTAGGTGGGCGGAAAATGGGTAGCCGTCTCGCTGTAAAAGTATTTTGGTTGTAGGTATTTTTGTATGTCGGCTTGGAGGTAATAAGCGGTTTATTCTTCCTATACTCCCTGCGTGAATTTTGCGTGAATTTTGCGTGAATTTTGCGTGGATCAGTGGTGCTCGGTTGGGCACAGTAGTGCAATAGTCGGGTAATGAGCCCGCCAAGTTGTTGAAACTACTTGGCTGAAAAGGCGTCACGAGGACTGAAAATCCCCGTGTCGGCACCCTGGCCGGGCGCGATCGATTCTGTCCGAAGCCGGCCGCCCCTGGCCACCATAAGTTAACTCCGGATTCTCGCGCCAAGGCGCTCCGATCCTCGTGTATTGCAAGAGACAGAATCGAACCGGGGCGCGCAGCCTGCCGACACGGAGTGGAGGGAGTTTGAGTCTGGCGCTGGCCACCATTTGGAAAGCCCATTTCTCAAACGTCTACTGTTCTGCCATAGTTTGCGGCACATACCGGCATGTGGGAACCTAAAAAAAAACTGATGGATTCTGTCCCTGAGTTATCACTGGTTTGCACAAATTCAGATAACCACTATTACAGCTGCTGCGCTTGCCATGGACCGGGAGCCATCCATTGCTGATCAAAATCGGCGCTGTCCTTGACTGAAGTAAGTATCGGTGAGATGAACACGTCGATAATCTGCAGGATATGAGAAAACTCTTCCGGCCCGGCTAGCGATGATTTCCGAAGAAAGGCAATCCACTGCTTGCCTAGATTATCGCTATCGAGAAGTTCGACTCTGAGTTCGCGAAAGCTGATCACATGCGTATTTCGATTTCGAAATGTACCTCTAATAGATTCACATAGAACGCCACCTCGAAAATCGAACTGCTGCGACATTCTCCAAACGTCATAGAAATCCTTCATGCGACTGTTCAAATTACCGAGATGTACCATCGCTTCAACCTTTTCTGCAATGACCGTTTCCGGAGGATAGATGCGCAAGGACGGTGCTTCCATGCCAAGTATTGCAGGGTAGATATCGAGAGTAGCGTCAGGATGAACCAGGTCTCCGAATCCCACATCTATCTGAATCGAAATCTGAGCGTTTCCTAGAAGACACCGAACCCGGACGCGAACTCCTTCATAGTCTGCGTCTTTCTTTATCGTCCTTGCGCTTACGGTGTCGGGGTCAAACTTCAGACCATCGTCGAGGGCTTCTATGGAACAAATATCGCGAACGATCGCGGTAATGTTTTTCGGAGAGTTCTCGACATAGGCCAAAAAGTCGATGTCTTTAGTAGCACGACTGTCCGGCACATCCCAGACGCGAAACAACAATGCTCCCTTGAGCACAAACAAATCGGAATATTGAGAATAGCTCAATCGATGGAGAAAACGTTCCATGGCAAAGTATTGAAGCACTTCGCCAAAAGGACGTTGTTTGCTCTTGGCAATATTTAGCAGTTTTTGGTGCACTGAAGCTGAAACATTGCTTGGCTTCTTCTTGCTCAAATCATTGCTTCCAGATAGGGCCGCATGACTTTATCGACTCGGCAGATTTTGGCGAAGTGAATTAGCTTTCTCGGTTCGGGTTTTCGATTCTCACTGTATAGAGAGAGCGCTTCCAGCACGGTATCCATTCCAATCTTGTTTCTATACTTGAAGCAATCAGCAAGTGTTTTCTCAACGCTGTAAATCTGAACTGGCGTCTTGTCAATAAGATGCTGTTCGACACCAGCGGTAAATGCATCACCGGAAAACCAATAGGTGTTGATCGGAGGGAAATTGATTCGCGACGGCTCAGTGCCACGAGGTACTGCGATCGAGACAGCGTGGGGTATCTGTGTTGTGATGTCGTGAAAATGTAAGGCCGATATAAGACATAGAACACCCTTGGGAATTTTCAGAGCGACAGTGACGAGATCGGGTTCCGATAGCGGGGGTAGTTCTGCTAGACGATACAGTCCTCGATCAAGACGCTCGAGCATACCGGCGTCCCTCATAGCGTATAGAGTGCGACGATGGATTCCATGGTCCAGCGCTTGGCTTGTCTTGAGTATTCCGCCATTGCGGCGAAAGACTTGTTCAGCCAGTTGAAAGTGTTTGTTAGCAGTGCTTTCTATCATATGGACAAATATACCAGCAAATATGAATTAATGCCGGTATATTTGTCCGATCACGTCGTGCTGTAATTGAAGAATCATGAATATGCAGGCAAAGCGGCACCCAGCAGAACACAATTACTGAACGGGTTGCCCTCGTAAGAGATGTTTGCGTGCCTGTTTGTTTGTTTGCTGAGTCTGCGTCCCGTATGTCGATCTAACTGCAGGCAGTCAGCTAAGGCCATACCACGCACCTCGTCCGGCACCATGCAGTTCGATATGGCCAGCTTTTGTCAGCGCTTTCAGATGATCCTTTATTGTATTTCGGCTCGCTCCGGTGACTCTTGTCGCATCCGCAACGGTCACGCGCCCGTGTTCGCGACACAGTTCGAGAATCTGCACAGAGAGCTCTGGTAAATCACCTAGAATCAAGCGGTCGCGTTCGATTTTCTTTTCAAGCCGTGCTTTTTGATGCTGTAAAGACTTCAGAAAGAACGTTAGCCAGGGTTGCCAATTGGGCGTGTCGGTCCTTACTGAAGCCTGGGTTTGACGCAAACCAAGATAGTAGGCTTCCTTGCTGCGCTCGATGACACTTTCGTGCGAGCTGTAAGGCACAAGATGATAGCCAGCGCACAGACGCGTGCAACACGTTACACAACACTGCGGGCAGTGTCGTAAATAGTACGCATTAGGAGATACCGTCGTTTATTGCCCACAAAGAGCTTGTAAAAGTCAGAAAAAGAGGGTGGTTTTTCTGACAAGCTGAGATATTGAAAATGACTGAAAATTGCGAATAAGCAATATTGAAACGTATTAAAGCGAGCAAGCGGGGCTCGGTATTTACGCCGAGCCATTTTTCCGGTTTGGGATAGCGCGATGCGATTGATAAGGCATTGTCGGCAAAGAGCACATAACGAAAAACCGGATAGAGCGAATGAAGGCCAACATTCCATTGGAAGAACGTAAAACCTTGCTAAAGGATATAGGGCTCGCTCCGGCGTGGATGCATACCATATTCCACGAACTCGCTGAGCACGATGCAGCGTGAACCTTGAATTTCTGGAACTGGATTCCGCGCAGCGTACACGTGCGATAAACGAAGCGGCATCGCGTAGAAACGTCTCGCCAATTATTATGGAGAAGGATTTCTGGGTTTGCTGGACGCTCCAGTATTGTACGAATCATCATTTGCCAATTCGTTGGTCTTGAAAGGTGGCAGGTCACTATCAAAGGTTTTCGGAACGATCAACCGATTCTCCGAAGACATTGATCTGTCGGTATCAACCGAATTTCTTGGTCTGGCTGAACCGGGTCGCCAAAGCCGCAATCAATCAAACAAATGGATGACAAACGCCGAAGCAACCTGTGCTGCTACGGTTCGCGAAACATTCCTGCCGGAGTTAGAGAAGCTTGTGGGATCGGCACTCGGACCATTGAAGGAAAAACCAGATCAGAGATGGCTAGAATTCTTGATTGATAAGGCTTCCAACTCGCCGGTAATTCTATTTCACTATCCAACAACTCAGCATTCTGGCTTCGAATATCTGAAGCGGTCGGTAAAGCTGGAATTTGGCTCATTGACTGAGCAACGACCGGTTGGAAGCTATTCAATCAAACCATGGTTGGCCGATGTGTTTCCCCAGCTCTTTCCAGACTGGACTTGCGATGTTGTTGCTTTGTAAATCGAACGAACGTTCTGGGAGAAAGCAACGATCCTGCATGTCGAGTATCATCGTCCTGCCAACAAAATCATGCCGGATCGTTACTCACGTCACTATGCCGATACGGCGGCTTTGGCATAACATCCTGATGGGCGAAGAGCAGTCAGACTCTCCGGTATTCGTCAACAAGTGGTTGATTGGAAGGCGTACTTCTTTGGTAGCTCATGGGCGCGCTACGACTTGGCTGTACCGGGCCGTTTTCGACTCGTGCCTGCTGATCATGGCGTTAATGCGCTCGAACGCGATTATGAGGCGATGCGCAATATTTACATCTCAATGCCTCTTTCTTTTGACGAAGTTATGTTTCGATAGGCTGAATTGGAATCGCAAATCAACGTTGAGCGAGGCGATCAGTAACTTTAATTCCGTTGAATTGAAGTGTTGCGCATGATCTATTGGGAGATACTTATGCCATAGTCGGTGCCTGGCCGACGACAAGTCGCATCAACTCATTTTCTCCGAAAGTGATGTATTGTTGATCGGCATGGTCACCACAGGAATACCAAATTGTCGCGACGACTCATCCTTGACAGAAAATTTGTACCCTGTTGCGCCGATGCCGGCGACGAAATATTCAGGAACGGGTACTTTCATTTCAATATAAGCAAACTGATTGAGCACTTGCAGAGCGATTCGTCACACATTGCGGTAGGCGAAATACCTGTTAGTCGATTTTCAGGAGCCTTTTCAGTGATTGATGAATGTCACTTGGAAAGTGTCAATCTGGAGCTGCCGGTGATCGTAGCTGAAATAGCGCCTCAAAGATTTAACCTTATCGATGGAAATCATCGAATGGAGAAAGCTCGACGATCTGCAGTAGAGACGCTGCCAGGCTACACACTCGATGTCACTCAGCACGTGAATTTCCTGACGACAAAAAATGCCTATGATGCTTATGTTGCGTATTGGAACGAAAAGCTTCAATAAAAACCATTGCATGTATGACCTTGACGTGCAGTATGAAGCTGCTGTAACCAAGTTCACCCATCGTTTGAACGATGGTGATGCCAGATTTTTTTGCAAAAACGTCGATCTGAATAAAAGTCTGTAAATCCTTATGTCATTGCGACTCTAATGTGAATGATCTGGAACGGAAAAAGGCAACTCAACGAGCAAAGTGGATTCTTCAAGCTGGGCTGACAATTCAGGATCTATCTTCTTCAGACGAATAGGCTGATTAGTGTTCTCGGCAGGAATACCATTCTATCTTTGGCTCAGGCTGAAAATGTTAGAGTGCTTTTGTCAGAAGAGCACCTCCAAGGCTGGAAAAACTTGCAGGAGTTTTGCGTTGTTAAGTAATGCATGGTCGAGCGCGGCGGTCATGCAGTTTTCGTGAATGTCGCCTGCTAAGTCGTTGAAATTGTAAGTGCGGAGCAGCCTCGAATGGACTGGGCGTCCCCGACTGAAAATCCCCGTGTCGGCACCCTGGGCGGGCGCCAACGCGGTTGCCGGTTCGATTCTGTCCCTGGCCACCATTGATTATTCGATTCAGCGTGTAGACTCCGCGTCGACTAAGGGTAACGCCGAACCACTCAAGAACGAAAGGAACAACGCCTGTTGTTAGCAGTTCCAGAGTTGGCTAAGAGGTACAGCAAGTAGCCTGCTATCACTGAGTGGCAATGTGTCCTCACCGTTGTACAGCACTACACCGCCTTGAAAGTGTTCGCCACAGATATCGGCCAGCCTTTTTAGTCCTCGGGTATCGCGAGTGGAAACACTGCTCGAAGCCTTTACTTCAATGCCCCAGGTTTTCTTACCTTGTGTAATGACTAAGTCAACTTCCAATTGGTCTTTGTCTCGATAGTGCTGGTACTGAAGGTCTTCATTTGTCCAACCAACTTGTGAGACGATTTGCTGTACAACGAAGCTTTCTAATAGATGCCCCATACGGCTACGATCATCGCGCCAGCTATCTTCATCAAGGCCTGCCAATGTGGCTGAAAGTCCAGAATCCACTAGATTAATTTTTGGCGCTTTGATCAGTCTGTTTGCATGGTTTCTCTGCCACGATGGCAGTCGCCGGATCAGGAAAAGTCTCTCTAGTACAGTTAAGTACTTCTCTACAGTGATATTGCTTAACTTAAGCTCATTGGCAAGCGCGCTGGTATTTAGTAGCTCACCCGTTCGTATAGCTAGTAGTTTCAACAGGCGTGCAACGTCATCAGCATCTTTAATGCGCGCAACATCGCGTACGTCTCTGTCGACAATGCTTCGTATGTATTCACGGTGCCACGATCTGGCACGAACTGGCGTTCTGTTGTTGGCCTCAGGGTAGCCACCCGACAGTAGGCGTGAGACGAGTTCATGATGTTGTGTCTGTCGATCTCCTATTGCTGGTTTGAATCCATTAGTAATCAGCGTCTCAAGGAATTTTCCTGGTTTCTTGTTTTTCTCTGATTCGCTGAGCGGTTGCAGACGCTTGATTTCCATCCGTCCTGCCAGTGACTCGTCGACATTGGGTAACAGGAGTAAATTAGCTGAGCCGGTGAGCAGGAATCTCCCGGGCCGGCGATCAAGATCGACTGATCGTTTGATGGCTCGTAGAATTTCAGGAGCCCGCTGAATCTCATCAATGCTCACGTGCGTTGGCAAACTGGCAATAAACCCGTCAGGGTCAGATTTGGCGATGTCCAGATATCTGGATTCATCGAGACTGATTAGCAGGCGTTCTGGGTCGAGATGTTCTGCCAACTTACGTTTGCCACATTGCCTCGGGCCTAGAAGGCAAATGACAGGGGTATCTTATAAGGCAGCTTCTACTGCTTTTGTGAGCGAGCGGTGAACATATTTCTCGTCTTCTGGCGACCTTAAAAGGTGGTTGGTTTTAGTGGCAAACTACCGTCTAATTGCATAGCAAGCTAGCGTCCAATTGTTAACTAGGTGCGCGTCCATTTATGCTGCGAGAGCAAATAATACTCACTAACAATTTGAATATATAATAAATTATCTAACTTTAAAGGACAGGGGATCTCCGGTTGAAAATCCCCGTGTCGGCACCCTGGCCGGGCGCTAACGCGGTTGCCAGGCCAGGCGCCCCCCAACGTGGTTGCCAGTTCGATTCTGTGACTGCGCGTGCCGCCCTGGCCACCATTGTAAGTTTTTGTACTGCAGAGTTCTTTGTTCTGGCTGAGTTTTCGCAAGGCTGCCTTCGAGCCACCACTGATATAGCTCACGAACTTGGTTGTCAGCAGACTAACGCAAAAAACACTCATCAAATATCAGGCAGTTAAGGTGTCAATATATGCGGTATAGCTATATTGGCGATTAGTCTTTTGCCCAGTTGTCTCCGTAACAATATTGAGATCCTCAAGGACCTTTACGGCAGCATTCGCTGTTGGAAAGCTTGTGTCGAGTAACTGTCGAACTCTTTCAATTGTGAATCTAGGCATCATCGGAAGTTGTTCAAACAAGCGAAAGCTGGCGGCTCCTGCTGTCGAAGATTCCATTAAGCGCCGCCGGTCTGAAGCAACTAGGCTAGCAACGGTAACGATACCCTTTTCCGCATCTGCTGATGCTGTTGCTATACCTTCCAGAAAAAAAACAATCCAAGATTCCCAGTCACCTTCGGTTCGAATAGCCGACAGTCTGCGGTAGTACTCTGCCTGGTGCTGTTTGAGGTAGCCACTGAGGTACATCAAAGGTTCGCTTAACATTCCCCAGCTCTCGAGCAATGCCGCGATCAGCAAACGGCCGATACGCCCGTTGCCATCGAGAAAAGGATGTATGGTTTCGAACTGTGCATGTACAAGGGCTATGTTAACGAGCTTTGGTAGCCTGTGAATATCAGAATGGATGAAATGTTCAAGGTCGCTTAACAGAGTAGCCACGGACTCTGGCGGTGGTGGAACAAAAACCGCATTGCCGGGTCTTGTTCCGCCTATCCAGTTTTGTGAGCGTCGAATTTCGCCAGGTTGCTTACCTGCGCCTCTTACACCGTCGAGTAGCAATTGATGTGCATCGCATAACAGTCGAACGCTAATGGGTAGACCTTCGGGTGAGCGCATTTGGCCTTGAACTAGGCGAAATGCACGCAAGTAGTTGGAGACTTCCTCAACGTCATCGGTGTTAGCCACCGCTAGACCTGCTTCTTCATCGAAAAGGTCCGTTAGGGTTGCCTGAGTTCCTTCGATTTGAGAAGTTAATAGAGCCTCTTTGCGAATAGCGCTGTAGATTAGCCAGTCTACGGATGGAACGAGCCCCGAGACACCAGACAGGCGAGCGAGGGCAAGTTCTGCTGTGCGATTGAGTTCATGGTGTGAATCGAAAGCTAGAGGTGGCCCATCAGGTGGCAGGGCGGCAGGTACGAACGCTTTAACAGACTCACCAAGCGTCGTTGAGGTGGAGTAGCTTCCAGCAATGCGATTCATTTAAGATTTCTTTAATGGGAAGTATTTTGATTAAAGCATACTTTAATTAAAATACTGGCATTCAAGAATATTTAAACGCTCACCCTACGACAATCAAATTTCTCTATTTATTACATGTATTCCACACAACGCAATCGTAAACGTAAGCGCCAAGGGCGTCCCCGACGGGGCGTCCCGGCTGAAAATCCCCGTGTCGGCACCCTATGCGTGGCGCTTCGATTCTGCCCCTAGCCAGCTCCAGATGTTTTTCTCGCTCATGGCCTTCCTTGGTTCGTGTTTGGAAAAGTTGCTGGCTTGATTTTTACTTGAGCCAGCTGGCGTATTGTTGTTTCTACGAGAGACAAGAGCTGTGTTTACAGGCCCCACACGAGTAATGAATAGGCATTACTCTGCAGCCGCAACGCCGATGAATTCCTTCGGAAGCAAATCAATGAATACTCAAGCAGACAATGACGACTAGGCAGCGTCACAGCAGCCTTTGACTCGTATCACTGGAGATCCTCTGGCATTAAAGATTTCGGTAGTCATGCGCTACTAGTTCTGGCTGACAGCTCGCCGAACAGCCGATACGTCGGCACCCTGGCCGGGCGCGATCGATTCTGTCCGAAGCCGGCCGCCCCTGGCCACCATAAGTTAACTCCGGATTCTCGCGCCAAGGCGCTCCGATCCTCGTGAGAATCACGAGACAGAATCGCACCGGGGCGCGCAGCCTGCCGACACGGAATAGAGGGAGTTTTAGGCTGGCGCTGGCCAACATTCAGCCTGATTACCTAAAGCGCGAACATCCCATACGAACTGCCAAACATGTAAGGGCGGCAGCAGGATAGTCAGGGGCAATTATGTGCTCACGCGTACAGTTTGTACTCGATCCTGCGTGTCAATCATTTAAAGTTCTCTGATTAAGGTTGAGATTGATTCTGCAATCACTCCGGAAGAATTGATCTGTTGAGCAATCGCCGGCGAAATTGCCGTTGAGATTGCTACATACTCCACCTGATAGCTATTGAATTTGAAATGCTTGCTCAAAAACTGTTTGGCATCCATCTTTAACTTGCGACAAGATCCAGGTAATTTTTCCGGGTTTCGTTTGCAGGTCACGAATCTGATGATCTGGTCACTGTCGTTGATGGCGACGAGGTCAATTTCTACATCTTGCCGATCCCAATAGCCTTCCAGCATATGCGTAAGACTGAAGTCGCCTATATCCAGCCGGCTACGCTCAGAGTAGATACGCTTGACAAGGTCTTCGAGAGCATAGCCTTCGATCATTGAAAGCTGTTCGTCTGCCTGATCAATCAATGTGTCCTCAGGACGAAATGCAACTGCTGACACGGGGCGCTTCAAAGCAGCAAGCCATGCCCTCAGAAAGTTGTCTCTTATGTGATATCGACCACTCCGAGAAGATTGCTTTGAGAAAATAGGTTGCCGCCTCTCTATCATGCCGTACCGATTGGACAGTATTTTCAGATAACCGGCGACCTGATGTTGTTTGTCCAGCAGCTTTACAGCATCTTCTATTTCTCGATTTGTCGCCCCTGGGTGTGAGGCGACGTGCTGTAGAACTACGTCGTATCTGCCCCTGAGTTCTTTAAGGAACCAGTTTTCTGCTTCAGTCCTCAGGGGCGATGAGCTAGAGAAAAACAATCTACGAAGTACTTCTTTTCGATCGGCACACAAGACTCCCTGCTCAAACGCGTCACGATAGAATTTTGGTACTCCTTCAAAAAGATTCCATAAAAATAGAAGTCTGCGCGGATCGTCGTCTGCATGGCAGCGAAGAATTTCAAGTATAGAACCGATTTCAAGATGGTCCAGCTCGAGGACGTCTGTGGTTCGATTGTAGAGTGGTGCTGTTCTGTCTTCCAGTAGGGCCGTCATCTCGGTGTGAATTGATCCCGACACAATCAACCCACCGGCAACATTGGCTGAGTCAGCCGATAGCTCGTCGACTTCGGCTTGCAAATACGAGCAGAAATCAAACACCTTCTTTCGGTTGAAGTATTGAAATTCATCCAGTGCGATGACATAGCCTTCGCGTGCAAGATTGCCAACAAGTTTGGCGAGTGATCGAAAATCCTGCACTCGTTGAGTCATTCCGAATGTTTCAAGATAACCATTGCATGCTGCCACTATTCCCGCGGCATCTGAATCAGGGATTTGGATGTAGAGAGTTTTTTCTACATCTGCCTGCTCTAGGGATTCACGAATCAATGCGGTTTTGCCTATTCGGCGACGTCCTGTAAGTTGGAGAAAGAACCAGCGGTTGCGGCTGAAGATTTTCTGCAGATCGGACAGTTGCTCGGTTCTGCCGTAGAAGCCCCAAGTATTAGTATTCAATGAAGTTTACCAGTTATTAATATAAAATATTTTATACTAATTTAATTAACTGTGTAACTATATGATATATAAGATTAATAACGAAAACTGAATGAAATAGGAATACCCATGTTATGTCGGTATCTGTCAGAGGTAAGTCTTGTGGAACTTCCCGATAGCTGGCAATACGTTCCAATTGCCAGTCTGTTAAAAGCATTGTGAGTAAGCGAGCACATCAACGGACAGAATGATTCTGGGCCTCCAGATGACCCGGATTTGAAGCTTTGTGGGTGCACTCACGCTATCTGTAGAACCCATGCTCACACTATTGAGGAACCCGATGCAGGTTGTCGCAGATTTCTGTAATTCAATAGATTCGTTTCTTCAGGCTCAAGTTCTCAATGCTGCTGATCTGAACCTATCTGATTCAATACTTGGTTAGTCGCGCGAGCCTTATTTGACTCTCGCGGTATTTCCAGATCTCTCTAATGGAGTCGATGAACTCCCTCGCGACGAATGCGTCTGGATTCGACTCTCGTCTTCGAATAAGAACGTCCAGCATCTCTCCAAGCGCACGAAAAATCAGATCTGTCTGATATGCATTGTGATCGCCGTTCGCTAGCTTCTGGCGAGTTAGGGATAAGGTGTCGGTTAGGCTTTCGTCCTCGCGTGCTCTCATGTGCCCTAGGTTGCCCGCCACATAAGAGGTCGCACATTCAGGACATCTGTCGATGTAGGCGATCATCAAGGCGTAGATTGGTCTTAGAGCGTCCGCTTCCAAATATATCTGTCTTCTTGTATGAAAAAAAGTCTGAAGATTGTCCGCGATGCGTGTGGCTTCGGCTATCGAACTTGTGTCTTCGAGCACCGTTTCGCTTTCTACCTGTCGCAAACAGACGTGTTGGCTTACATCGAAGGTCCGGCAGAAACTCTTGAACGAACGTGTAGATAGGAACCCGAACGTTCGTGTTGAGCGAGAATGCAGGTAGAACGCGTAGGGAATCAGATCCTCCACAAGCCATCGATAGGCAGCTTCAGGGTTCCAAAGCCGATCAAAGTTCTGAGTCTCTTCGTTCGCTAGTTCCGAAGGTTCATCTTCAAGAGATTGCCACACGAGCCACATTTCCTGATCAGCTGATCGGTAAGAAATGAAACTGCTGGGTTCTACCTGCTCGGGCCAAAAGATAGCGAGTGGCCTACGTCGGCTATCCGCAACATCTCGACGCCATACTTTCAAAATGGAAGGGTGGCTGTCGAAGAGATGCCACTCGCTCGTTCCGGAATCCATATCAAACTGGCCGGCAAAGTCGAGCAGTAAATTCCAAACGTGTCGTGTGATTCGCAGCACACGAAAGGAGTCCTCCACTGTGTTGGACTTGTCGAAACGCTTAATTTGCCGCTTGTGTTCCATCTTCTCCAACGCATCCAAGTAGACTGGGGCGAGTCGGTCTACGACACGACACAGCTCAAGCAGCTCTTCCAGAGTTAAGGAAAATCGATTGTTGCCGAGCTGGACATAGTAGCCTTGGTCATTTGTACCGACAAAGAACCTTCGTTGCTCGAAGCTTGTTCCCGAGTTGACACCAACTAGCAGAGTACTCATGATTTCTGCATGATCGAAGGTGATCATGCAGTCTCTGAGCATGACCGATTTGAGTGTGAAGAGGCAGGATCCTCGAGTGTGTGGGTGATTCGGCAGGTGAGCATACAAGCGTATGTGATCCTCCACGAAAGTGCCATGGTTCTCTGTAATGTGGTCGGCCTCGTCGTATGTCGATGATTGGCCAGAGAGAAGGTCTATGCGTTGTATCAACGAATCTTGCTTCGATCGAGACTCGTTTAGCTCCAACTCTTTAAAGTACTTTGGAACAAGTATTGCGGCTTGCTCGAGGTAGAAGCGAAGTGTATTTAACGAGTAGTCGTGGTTCGACTTTCGACGATTCGGGCTGGCACCGGCTGGTACGAGATTGTAGATGCTGTCGACCGAGAAGTCCGCTGGCAACTCAAGTTCGGAGAGTAGCTCGGCCAGCCTTTCTGGATGTTTCGTGCGCTGCTGCGGGATGATGTGGTCGATCGTCATCTCGGTATATCGCAATGGAATCCGTTCGTAGAAGCATTTACGTCCATGCGCTTCCCAGAGCGCTAATCTGACTTTGGTGTGGTCCTTGTTCACAGGTGCATACTTCATATCTATCACACCCTTAATAGTTTTCTAAGGGCTAATATGATACACAAAAACTGGTATAATATACAGCTATGTTAATAGTCCTTGTGTTGCACCCGCAGATCATGCCTTAGTCCGCCGAGTTATGGAGTGAGCCGCTGGGCTTTTACTTGATAAGGATCCACGCTCGGAGATACAGTTAGCGACTGGTCCTGGAGATTCGGGCGCTGCGTTAGTTTCGCACACCCGTGTGAAAGTTGAACTGCACCCTCAACGTTTACTTGATATTGCTAGCGTAAGTATTGAGTAAGCCTTTTTTAGGCTGTGTTTTTGAAATGCAACGAATGTCCAATAATGTGGCTCGACACCCGCAGTGCATTGGCATTAATCTGTAGCCGCACAGCCAAGAATATTTTTGGAGACCATGGGCCATGAATACTCAAGCAGATAGTGATCAACAGAAAGCGGCACCCCTGCCCTTGGTCAGAATTACGCGCGATCCGCCGGTCATGCAGGGCAAAGCGTGTATCCGGGGAATGCGTGTCACCGTTGGAAGGATTGTTGGACAGGTGGGCGCTGGGGGCCTGAAAATCCCCGTGTCGGCACAGCAACGGCTGCCGGTTCGATTCTGTCCCTGCAACCACAAGTTAACTCCGGATTCTCGCGCCAAGGCGCTCCGATCCTCGTGAGATGCACGAGACAGAATCGCTCTGGCGCGCGCAGCCTGCCGACACGGAGTGGAGGGAGTTTGCGGCTGTCCCTGGCCATCATTTAGATCAATGCTTTAGCCTCTCCCTTACTTATTAACTAATGTTGTTTGCGTGGATTCTGCTTAAGCTAATAGGCGCATCGCACCGTTAGACACCTATAATTCGCACCTATTTACCGACTAGCTCGACAGTGGCCCTGCGTTAGCTTTACTCTGTAGGCACAGGGTTGATAAAACCTCAGGAGCTATGAACACTCAAACTGGTAATGACCAAGAAGTAGCTGCACCGCAACCTTTGAGTAGAATCACCCGTGACCCACAAGTCATGGAGGGCAGAGCCTGTATCCGAGGTTTGCGGTGAAACTATTCTAATTTTCACCTGTGGGAATGATCGTTGGTCAGATCGGCGTCGGTCGCACAATAGAGAATGTCCTGGAAGATTGTCCCTACCTTGAACGTGAGGATGTGCTTGAGGCGTTACAGTACGCTGCGTGGTTGTCCCTGGAAAGGGAAATCGTACTGGCAACGGGATGAGGGTTCTGTTGTATATGAACCTTTCACCTCGTTGGCAATTCACTTTAGCGGACGCCGGTATTGAGGCTGTTCACTGGTCAAATGTTGGTGATCCCCGAGCGCCAGATTCATTGCTTGCGAGTTATGCATTGTCGAACCAAATTGTTGTGCTAACTCAGGATCTGGACTTCGGTGCTTTGCTTGCAGCGCCGGGTGACTCTGGCCCTAGCGTCGTGCAGATTCGTGCTGGCGATACATCGCCTCCGGTATCCCTATTTGGATGCTGAGTCTGCTGTTCGAGATTGGTCAAAAACAGTCGGTAAAATTGATAGTGACGTAATAAATATAATTTCATGATATAAAAAACGCGTGACTGTCGTACTTACAACAAACGCCACATCCAGACTCACGTCAGATCTTAATTGCCTAGCCGTAACAGATTATTTTGACCGCGTGGTCAATTCGAGCGAGATTGGTTGCATTAAACCAGAGCCAGAATATTTTCTGCATGCTATATAAATTGCTGATGTGGATCCTTCAAATATACTATTTATCGACGATACATTAGATAATGTACTCGCTGCGAACGCACAGGGCTTATGGGGCCATCATTTCAGAAATATGAATGGACTTGGGGATTTCCTTGCCCTACATGATTTCCGAAATACCTAAAAAACAGGCCTGTTCATTCCGAGTTGCGTTCTAACTTTACTGTGAACCTGATAGTGGACAAATAGTTGGAACGCGGATACATCCAATACTCACACCCCTATCAAATTAGCTAGTAATCTTATAAGTTAGGTGAAAAACTTGTACTTGAGAAATTTATTGGAGCGGTCAATTCCATCATGAGTAAACTAAACAGCGTCATGAGTATGAAACTATGGCTAACCTTCTCATTAGTGTTTTTGTCTGGTTGTACGGTAGTGACAACAAAGGACTATATTCACAAAGAAACAGCAAAAAATCGCACAGCGGTCCTTTGGGGAACTGGTGATATAGAGTTAGATAAGCCGTTCCAGCTTATTCCTAATTTTCGCAGATTTGCCCGGGATAGCCCATCCTCGCCATCGCTGATAATCTTGGCTCAACAAGCAATTGATGTCCGTATCAAAAATGTGAGGCTTATCGGTCCCAATGGGTCTCCGGATGAAGTGATTGAAATTGACAAGGTTGTATCTTTAAAAAATAAACAAATCCGGGAGACAACTATGAAAGAGAGAATGGCTAGTGGTGGATTCTTTAAAGGTAAGCGTGTAGTTGATACAGATTATTTTGTCGCTTCGCAGCCATTACCCTTGGAACCATCGGAGTTTAATACACTTAGTCCTCTTCGTCTTGAGGTAGTAGCAAGCATAGAGGAGGGTTCATTCGAAACTTATAGTTTTGAACTTGTTTACCGTAAGCGTACAGGCCCAACATTTATCACGCGATGAACCTTAATTGTGTGGTAAAAGGCTCAAGCAACTCGGGGTTTGCATAAGCCAAAGGCTCTGCAATAATTGATGCAGACCTGACTGATACTCTACACGTGTAGAGCTTTTACAGATGCAAATGATGTGATACCAATCGTTGAACAGAACGGCAATTCCGTTTCTGATCAAATGCAAGCTGATCAGGTGGAGACAGGTAAAGACATAGGTGCAGGGGCGAATTAGTATTGTGGGTTCTTTCGCAAAATGCCTTATTACTGTGACAGAGAAAACGTTCTCGATTATCGATCACTAGACTTTCCTACGCTTCTCTGTAATGGGGGTCGCCCCTGCCGATACTCCACGTTCAAACAGAATATCGAAGCGATTATGTCCAGACTTATGTTGTTGATATCAGTGGTCTCTACAATTGTATTTGCATTGTTGATACTTATAAAACTCGGCGTTCCGGTCATTGTAGCTGTACTGCTTGCGCTGGTGGCTGGATACACATGGTGGCGATTTGAACGCGCAGAGAGTGAGGAGAGAAGTCTGGCAGACTATCTGTGTGCATTCATGGATATCAAAAGTATCTTTAAGTACGTGAATCAGTTGTTTTGATGATTGGCACCATTTACAGTCGAACCTATCGCCCAAGCCGCTGATTATGGAGCTCTCGTTTCCACCGTTTCTTTATCAATAGGCGCAGAAAACCTCGTCCTTCAGGGCGGGGATGGATAGCGTGAGAGTCGTAGCCTCTCATTCGTTTCAGTGTACTGCGTGCTGGCGTTTCAATGTACTGCCCTATTGCTGAAGCACAAAATAGATCCCGATCG
>ENA-ORXT01001765-ORXT01001765.1-marine-metagenome-genome-assembly--contig:-NODE-1765-length-27857-cov-5.350972_pt1 | contig 27857 bp, 26 predicted proteins | sample MGYA00237868_ERZ511482 | MGnify/ENA metagenome assembly ERZ511482
ACGAAATCAGCGAACGCGACCGCGTTCGATACCGAAGGGAGCGGGTGGGTTTCGTGTTCCAGTTCTTCAATCTCCTCCCCACCCTCGACGTTCTCGACAACGTCGCCCTCCCACTGCGCCTCCAGGGTGATTCCACGAGCAAGGCACGCGAGCAGGCGATCGAGCTCGTTTCCCTGGTCGGTCTCCACGACCGCAAGCACGACTTTCCCTCAACCCTCAGCGGAGGAGAAATGCAGCGGGCAGCCGTCGCGCGCTCCCTCGTCCATCGTCCCGGTCTGCTTCTCGCAGACGAACCAACGGGCAATCTCGACTCGAAAAACGCGGAATTGGTCCTCTCGATTTTCGAGGAAATTCACGCGCGAGGATCGACGACGCTCGTGCTGGTGACCCACTCGCAGGAAGTCGCGGACCGAGCCGGGCGTGAGATCAGAATGCGCAGTGGGCATTTGGACATAAGTCCATAAAACGGGACAGCCCGCTCAGACCAATGGCACTTGGTTCGTGGGGGGTGTCGAGGATTGTCGCCGGTACAGACGCCCCAAGGGGCATCCTAAGATAGCCCCGGGCATCGCCCGGGGTTTGTGGACGGAGAAGGACAAGAGCCCTGAAGGGGCGGCCTAAGGCTAACTACCTCGCCCCGCAGGTATGGAGCGCCCCTACAGGGCTCGGATTCATACTGTCCCTGATTCCTGGGGCGTTGCCCCAGGCTATGATGGGACGCCCCTTTGGGGCTCCGATAACAGTTGACTAGAAGGTGACTTCACCGCGCCTTCTGTGCGATGGAAATCGGTCGCCGATTCCAACTATCTCACTTTGCAAATGGTCGAGGAGGGAACACCGGTCACTGCGTTGGTTCAACCCTGGCCCGGCCAGTTGCGAGTCGGCTGAAAAGCACGTTCCTCTTCCTTAGGCGCAGGCGCAGGCGCGGCCGCTACTGCCGGATCAAGAGCACTCGCGCTCGCAATCGCCAGCGCCCGTTCTCCGACGGTTCGGCGATCAAGAATCTGCCTCTCCTCCAAGGTCTGGAGCATGGCCTCGATCACCGACCCGAGTTCGCGAACCCCCTGACAAAGCATGTCTTTAGCCTCCACCTGGTCCTCCGTGTCGCAGACCTCGTCGGTCCAGGAAACAAGCGCCTCCTGGAGGATCCCGGCACGCTCAGCGACGGTCTCGTCGAGCTTGTGAATCCTCACCCCGCCGAAGTCGAGCTCCTCGGTCCTGGGGCCGAAAAGAGCATTGATCAAACTGGATCCCGCCGAAGCCTCTACCTGCTCGGCCCCATCCAACCCTCTCGGCTTCGGATGGAGCGGGCTTTGATCGGAGTGAAGCGAGTTTTTAACAGGTGAGTCGTCAGGCATATCAAGAAGGTTTATCGGCCAAGCTTATGGAAATCCGGCGAAGGTCAAGCAGGGAGCTTTTTCCTTCTGTACTTCCGGTGCTCGAACTTCTCGTACTTCTGAAGAAGTTCGGGCTTCTCGAACTCCTCCTCGAAGACAGGAAACCAGGTATCCCCCTCGTGCACTCCGTACACGAAGGCGAGAAGGATCTCGTCGCAGTGAGGCAGGAGGAGGCGGAAGACCTCCTCCCCGCCGATCAGATAGGCGGTGTCCCCAAGGTCGAGTGCGAGCAGTTCCTCCAATGAGCTCACCATTTCCACTCCCTCAGGCACGGGGTCCATTCCGCGGCGGCTGAGGACGACGTTACGCCGCCCGGGGAGGGCACGGCCAATCGAGGCAAAGGTCTTCCGTCCCATGATGATGGCCGACCCCATGGTGGTCTTCTTGAACCACTTGAGATCCTCGGGGAGATGCCAGGGAAGATCACCCTCGTGACCGATGACCCGTTCGGCGTCCATGGCGACGACCGCGATGAGATGGGTGGCTGGAGCTTGGTCCTTGTCCTGTTTCATACGGCAACCTTCGCCTTGATGTGGGGGTGTGGGTCGTAGCCTTCCAGTTCGAAGTCTTCAAAGCGGAATTCGTCGATGTCGGTGACTCGTCGTTTGATCTTCATCGTCGGAAGCGGGCGCGGCTCGCGGGTGATCTGAAGGCGGGCCTGATCGAGATGGTTGTCGTAGAGATGCACGTCGCCCATGGTGTGGACGAAGTCTCCCGGCTTCAAGCCGACCACCTCCGCGATCATCATCGTGAACAGCGCGTACGAGGCGATGTTGAAGGGCACGCCAAGAAAGAGATCGGCGCTCCGCTGGTAGAGCTGGCAGCTGAGCCGGTCGCCATCGACAAAAAACTGGAACAGCAGATGGCAGGGCGGGAGAGCCATGTCCGGAACTTCGCCGACATTCCAGGCGCTCACCAGATGACGCCTGCTGGCCGGGGTCTCCCGCAGCCCGCGGATCAGCTCGGCGATTTGGTCGTGCTCGGTTCCGTCAGGCCCCTTCCACCGGCGCCACTGGGCGCCGTAGACCGGGCCGAGGTTGCCTTTCTCATCGGCCCACTCATCCCAGATGCTGACCCCGCGTTCCTGAAGATAGGCGACATTGGTGTCACCGGTCAGAAACCAGAGCAGTTCGTGAATGATGGACCGAAGGTGAAGCTTCTTGGTGGTAAGCAGGGGAAAACCTTCACTGAGATCGTAGCGCTCCTGCACCCCAAAAATAGCGTGAGTGCCGACTCCTGTGCGGTCGTCCCGATAGGCCCCTTCTTCAAGAACCCTGGAGAGGAGATCCAGATACTGCTGCATGGTGACGACTAGCAGGGAGATTGCCCATCGGCAACGCGTTCCCTCTCTACTCGGAGCGGAGGCGCCCCACGGGTGGCGGTGCGATCTGGCCGGGGAGAAGTTCCCGAACGGGGCCATGTGGACTCTGACCCGCCGCCGCCCAGCGGTAGCTATGCTCATGGATTTCGTCTTCGTCTCCGGGCACCCCGTTGGGGCCTGAGGAAAAGACTCGAATGCCCCCATCCACCACCTTGAATCGGTAGGGATTTCCGTAGCAGTCGCTGACCTCGCCTGTTTCCAGGTTCTTTTGAGAGGCAGGTAAGGATTCGAGGTAGTCCAGCTCTTCGAGATTGTTGCCCATCAGAGCGGCTGGGAGATCGCGCAGGCCGCCTCTCGGGAACTCGCCGTAGTCGTTGAAATATCGGACCGCCGCAGAATAAAGCGCTGCGGTCTCGCCAATGCAGGTCGCCAGCTGTCGTTGGGGACGGATTTTCACGATCCAAAGACCCGTGATCACGAAGCTGGCGAGGACCAGCGCGAGACAGAGCCGATTGAGGAGTGGAATGGTCATGGTCTAATCGAGGGAGGGAGGGCGCCGACTGCTCTTGAGCTCGCTTCGGCGCGTCTTCTGAGCCCTGCGACGTCGCTTGGTCGCCTTGGACGGACGACGGTTCATGCGTCTGTGAAGAGCGACGGCTGCTCGAGTGGCGGAGATCTGACGGTCGCGCCGCTTTTCCAGCTGAAGGCAAAGTTCACCGCGCGCGAGTTCGCGGTTCCGGGCTCGTGAACGGGTCCACTGGCATCGGACGATCAGGCCGGTCGGGCGGTGCGTGAGGTGGACGCAGGAGTGGGTCTTGTTGATCTTCTGCCCACCGGCTCCCGAACCAAGCACGAAGCGTTCCTCCAGATCGGACTCCCGGATTCCCAGGGCGTCCATCCTTTTGCGAAGGGCTTCAGACTGTGCCTCATTGGCCATCCGTCATGATAGCTTCAATTCATCAGATCTCTAGTGAGGGAATCCGCGCAGCACGGGTTTTTGCAGCAGCTTCCGAGGCAGGTGCCCTGCTAGCACTGGCCCTGCTTCTCGGGAGCTGCACGGCAGGGCCCGCTCCTCAGGGCGGCTCGTCCTCACCGTCCCGCGTGCAGGCGATCCCTTCCGCCACTCTGCAACTGGTGACAGGCGTCAGTGAAAGCTGGAACTCGCCGCGTGCCCAGCTTCAGCTCTGGGAGCGTTCGGGTCCGGGACAGCGCTGGGAGCCTGTCCTGCCGCGCCCCGTTCCCGCACTGTTGGGCCGCAGCGGCTCTGGGTGGGGCCGCGGCCTGCTTCAGGCACGGCGACCCGGCGATCCAGTGAAACGGGAAGGCGACGGAAGAGCCCCCGCCGGAGCTTTCGCACTCGGCTCCATCCTGGGAAATGATCCGGCCCTTCCACCGGGAAGCCGGTATCCGTACCGGCAGGTCACCCGATGGGATACCTGGATCGACGACGTCAACCATCCGCTCTACAACCAGCACGTCGTCGTCGACCCACGGCAGGTGCCTGCCTGGTACGAGTCTCAGAAAATGCGCCAGGGAGACTTCGCCTACCGCTGGCTCGTCGACATCCGTCACAACCGCGATCAGCCCGTGGCGGGCGCCGGCAGTGCGATCTTCTTTCACGTGCGCAGAGGTCCGGACCGCTTCACCTCGGGCTGCACGACAATGGCGGAATCAGATCTGCAGAAGATGGTTACCTGGCTACGAGCCGAGGCGCGACCCATGTACGTCCTGCTTCCCCTCGCCCAGTACGAACAGCTGCGCAGCCCCTGGAACCTCCCCTGATCGCATGCTCGAGTTCGCAGACGCACCATATCGGTTCTATCCTTCAGCGCCGAATCGGCTGGTCCAGGCTGCCACGCGGTTCGTAAACCGCCACATCGCCCTGCCGGGCCCCGTCCATCAGATCAGTGGGCTTCACCTGCGCGGTCATTCGGCGATCCTCGATCAGAGCCGCGAATCCAATGCCCGGTTTCTTTTTCTGCCCAATCACTCCACCCACAGCGATCCTGAGATCCTGCTGGAGGCGACGCGACGGGTCGACCGACCCTGCGTCTTCATGGCCGCCTACGACGTCTACCTTCGCAGCCCGGTGCATGCGTGGCTTCTCCAGAAGTCGGGGAGCTTTTCCGTCGACCGTGACGCCTCCGATCGAAAGGCTCTGAATCAGGCCACCGAGATCCTCAAGACGCCGGGCTCCAGTCTGACGATCTTTCCCGAGGGCAACAGCTGGCTCAGCAACGATCGCATCCATCCCTTTCTAGCGGGAGCTGCTCTGACGGGTCTGCGTGCGGCCAAAAGCGACGCCGAAACCGCAGATCCGCTCTGGTTCGTGCCCACCTCGGTGAAAACGACCTTTGAGAGGGACGAAAGCGCCGTTCTCCGAGACCGCGCCCTCGCTTTGGCGAAGGAAGCGGGACTGGCCGTCGATCGTGGTCTGGAGCCGCTGGAACTCGTGCGCCAGATCGGAATCGCCCTGCTCGGTCGGCACCTGCCCAAGGAACTCTCCCGACAATTCGAGAGCGGAATTGGGACTTCCGAAGAGCGGGCTCGCGAGATCGCCTTTCGTCTCCTTGGTGACGTCGCTTCCGAAGCGGCGGTTTCCTTCCGGGCCGACGAATCCGAATTCATCAGTCGGTTCAGCCGCCTGCGATCGACCATCCATTCCGTGCTGGCCGCCGACGAAGGGGTCCACTCCGACCGCAGGCAGGCGGAAGAGTGGAGTCGAAAGGTTCTGCTGGCCGCGAGGATCTACAGCTACACCGACGGCTACCTCGCCGAGTCGCCGACCGTGGACCGTCTGGGCGAGCGCGTGCTCAACCTGATCGAGGATCATGGATCGTTCAGCCCCCGATCCCTCGGGCCGAGGCACGCCATCGTCCGATTTGGCGCGCCGATTCACGCCGCGGAGTTTGGCGCCGAGCACGGCTTCCGCGGGGATGCCGCACGACTGCTCACCGCCACCGTGGAGAAAGCAGTCCAAGCCGGGATCGACGAGATCAATCAAGCCAACCCATGGCCCGGGGGCAGGAGAGCGGAGTGGTAACGAGGGCTGCTTGACTCACCCTGCCTCGCCTGCCCTCTGCAGGAAGCAGAGTGCAGTCTGCGGACATCGGCCCATAAGGGGGAAACATCGTTGTAGGTAGCCGCAGTCGTCAGACCGTGGGAGTGTGGGCTGAAGCTGGTGGCCCTCAGGCTGCGCTTCCCGATCCTCACGATTTCGGCTACAAGATCTGCGAACTCTGCCTCGCTTCAATCCCTTCAGACCTCTAGGCGTGCACGATCGCGTGAAGCTGGCTCAGGATACCCGGCGGGTCGGCGTGCTGCCAGACGTTGCGGCCAATGGCGATGCCGGCGGCCCCGGCTGAAATCGAGGTGCTCACCATTTCAAGGAGCGCTTCGTCGTCGCCCATGGCAGCGCCACCAAGCACGACCACCGGCACGGGACAGGCTTCCACGATTGCACGGAAATCACTTTCCGTCCCGTTGGTGGGAAAGGTCGTTTTCACAATGTCGGCTCCCAGCTCTGCCGCCTGGCGGACGGCAAAAGCCACGTTCTCGGGAGTGTAGGCGTCGGCCTGTCCCAGCCCGACGGGAAGAGCCTCGATGATGACCGGGACCCCGGTCTGGAGACTGCCCGAGATCAGATCGGCCGCCTCCGCGAGGATGTCCGCCTCGCGATCTCCTCCGGGGAAAGTCATGTTCATGACGGCATGGGCACCGACCGCCAGCGCGTCATGAGTATCGAAGAGCGCGAGGGATCCAGCACCGGGACCTTCGGCGCGGACATTGTAGGAATCGGTCCGCAGGCAAATCCCCTTGCCTTTCAGCGAAGCGGCGCAGGCGCGGGCAATCCCCAGATTGACGACATAACCATCCGCCCACTCGGAAAGGGACTCGATGACCGCGCCCGGTTTTTCCAGGCCTGCCACTGGCACGCCGATGGGGTGATCCATGGGTAGAATCATGGTCCGCCCGTCCTCCTGGAGAAATTGGGAGAGGCATTGCTGACGGTACTCGCTGGCGTCGGGAAAATCGTTCATGAGCCGATATCCATGCACGCTGCTAGCGAGTCTTCCAAGTCATTTGCCAAAGGATGCGGACCATGCATCTTAGCGCCATGAATCCAGTCGCTGGTCCGCCGCGGGGCAATGCCCTCCTCTCGATCTTTCTCATTTGGGTGCCCGCCCTCATTCTCCTTCTGCTGGTCGGAATTGGTTCCATCGTTCTCGGCTATCGGGGCACGGCCAAAAGCATCGAACGCGCCGAACTCAGAAATCAAAGTAAACTGGAGCGGGAGGAGAAACTCCTCGCCGCCGCGGACAACAAGAAAAAGGCAGCAGAGGTCGCAGCCGGATCGCCCGGAGCAGGGTCGATCAATCCATCCGGCGAGGGCGAAGGTGAGGCCACCACACCGGCTGCCCCCGTGGTCACCGAAGCGCAGCTCAATGCCGCGCTGAAGATGGGTAAATCAAAGTACATTGTATGCCAAGCCTGCCACGGAGTGGACGGAAAAGGCCAGCCGGCTCCCGGCGTGAACATGGCTCCCAACTTCGCCGATTCCAAAATTGCCGCCGACCCGAGCGCCGAAGCGATGACCCTGGGCGTGCTCAAGGGAATCAAGAAGGAAAACGGCTCTACCTATCTCGGGGTAATGATGCCGCTCGAGAGCGCCCTGAAGGACAAGGAGATCGCCGCCGTCCTCACCTACGTCCGCCACGAATTTGTCGGCTTGGACGACTTCATCACCGAAGAGGAGATCAAGGGATGGCGGGCCAAGTATGCCGACGTCAAGGTCCAGGCAAGTCGCGCCGAGGTCGAAGACCTCCTCAGCGCGGAAGCCGCAGAAGCCGCCGAATAACCGGGTCCATCTCCATCGCTCTTCAGGCCCTCCGATGCGCAGGTGTTGCGACCACCGCGCTGCTTCTGGCGTGCTGCGGCGAGACGAAGCCGGAGGGCGCTCCCTCGGAAAGAAAAGCGGTCGCTCTCTCCCCGGAAGACGATTCCAAGCGCGCCCGCCAGGCATATGCCGTGTGTGCCGCCTGTCATGATGCAGACGGGCAGGGCCTTGTCCTGGCGGGCGACGTCCGCATGGCTCCGACTCTTTGGCAGTCCGACCTTCTCAACAGCGATCCCTCCATTGCGATCGCCCTCGTGCTCAAGGGTATCGAAAAGGAGAACCAAGACTACGCTTCGTTCATGGCGCCCGTGGCGATGAGCCCCAGCCTTCTGGCACGAGCTCTCAGCCACGCCCGCACCTCGTGGGGCAATGAGAGCGGCGCGGTTTCAGAAGAGCAGGTGCGCGCAGTACGCAAAACTTGGAGCGAGGTCCGAACGCCCCTCCGTCGTGCGGAACTCGAGGCGTACCTCAAGGACCCCGATGCACTCCTGAGGGCGGTTCTCGAGCGCCAGTCTGCGGCCGGAAAGTAGTAAAGTATTCCGTAGCTTCTCCTCGCTCCCGACCGAACCCGTGCGAGATTGAAGGGATGAAGCGATCCCACTTTCTCCAAGGACTTGCGGCCCTCGGCCCCCTCGCAGGGGTCACGGGATGCCTGGCGCCGGGGGTTTCGGTCTACCCCCCGACCCCCACTCCCATCCCCCCCGACTCCGGAGGTTCTGTTCCCCCACCCTCCGCACCGGCGCCGTTTCGGCTTGGTTTCGAGCGTCTGGGGGAAAACGGCTTCGATCTCCTGCAAGGCCAACGAGTCGGACTGGTCTGCAACCAGGCAAGCGTGACGCGCTACGGCACCCAGGTGCGCACGATCCTCCAGCGGGATCCCAGGGTAAACCTCACTGCCTTGTACAGCCCGGAGCACGGCATCGATGGCAAGGCGCTGGCGGGGCAGTACGTCGCCTCGGGCCGAGACAGCCTGACCGGCCTTGCGGTTCACTCGCTCTATGCTGCCACGCGAAAGCCGAGTTCCCAGCAGCTGTCGATGATCGACGTGCTGGTTTTCGATCTTCAGGATCTCGGGGTTCGCTCCTACACCTACATGAGCACCCTTTTCCGGTGCATGGAGGCTTGCGCCGAGCAGGGCAAGACCTTCGTGGTCTTGGATCGGCCGAATCCGCTCGGCGGCCTTCGCGTGGAAGGTCCACCGCTGGAAGCAAGGTGGACCTCCTTCGTCGGCAACGCCCCCGTTCCCTACGTGCACGGCATGACCTCCGGCGAGCTTGCCGCCCTCTTCCATGGCGCACGCATGGTGAACCGCCCTCGTCTGCACGTCGTGCCCATGACCGGATGGCGTCGCTCGCAGATCTGGACCGACACCAAGCTCCGCTGGATCAAGACCTCGCCCAACATCCCGCGACCCATTTCAGCCTTCCACTACGTCGCCACCGGCATGCTCGGAGGTGCCAGCGGGGTCGATGTCGGCATCGGCACCTCGGAACCCTTTGCCTACGCGGGTGGAGACGGAGTGGACGGTCGCTCCCTCGCCTACGCCATGCGGGCACGGCGCATTCCCGGAGTCCGATTTTCTCCGTACCGGTCGTCCCTGCGGGAGGGCCACGGCGGGGTCAAGCTCGACGTCGATCCGAAAACCGCCGGAGACCTCTGTGCCCTCGACGTCATCCTCATCGACGAGATCAACCGGCGCCGCGGAGGTCGAGTGCTGGCCGACATGGGGGTCTCCACCCGTGACCTGTTCCACAAGGTCTACGGTAGCGATCGCCTCTACAACGATCTCCGCCGCGGGGTGCGCGCCGAGGCCATCATCGCCGGATGGGCGGCGCCCAACGCGAGCTTCCGTTCGCTGCGACAGCCTTACCTGCTCTACTCGTAGAGGAATCCCGCCACCCAGCTTGAGACTAGCCCTCCTCGCCCAGGACCCGGGTCAGCAGATCGACCAGCTTGGCGGCGGCTTCCTGGCCGACCTCCAGGACTTCGCCGTGATGCAGGGCCTCGCCACTGATTCCAGCGGCCCAGTTGGTGAGACAGGAGAAGCCGGCCACTTCCACGCCCAGCGCACGAGCCATGATGGCTTCGAGCACCGTCGACATTCCCACCGCGTCCGCGCCGAGAGTCCGCAGCATCCGAACCTCCGCCGGGGTCTCATACTGCGGCCCTTGAAGCCCCGCATAGACACCCTCGTGAAGCGGCACGCCGAGAACGGAAGCCGCCTGCAGGAAGCGACCGCGCAAAGTGGATGAGTAGACCTCCGTCATGTCGACGAAATGCGCTCCTCCCTGAAGAGGGCTTGCGCCGGTGAGGTTGAGATGATCGCTGAGCACCATCCATTCTCCGACCGGCATGGCGGCGTTGAGAGTTCCTGCCGCGTTGGTGAGAACGATGCGATGGCAGCCGGCCGCCACCATGGCGCGCACCCCGGCGCACGTGCCGGAAGCGCTGTGTCCCTCATAAAAGTGCACCCGCCCCTGCGCGACCAGCAGGCGGGACGTTCCGAGTCGCCCGCACACGAATCGGCCCTCGTGACCGGGAACTTTCGAGGCGGGCAACCCATCGATTTCCGAGAACGGCGTGCTGTGATCAACCACCAGTCGGTCGACGAAGGAACCCAGTCCGGAGCCGAGAATCACTCCCGTCTCGGGTGCGAAATCCAGGACCGTCGAGGGAAGCCGTCCGTCCGTGAACTCGTTGTCGATCATCGGCGGAAAACTGGGGTGCCTGTCGCGAGGGTCAAAGGATTTCGCGGCTCAGGTTGACGATTCGGGCCAGCTCTTCGGCTGACTCCAGATGGACGGCATGACCCGCTCCCTCCATGACTCGCAGGGACGGTTCAGGAAGAAGATCCGCCAGTTCGCGAGCGATATGCTGATACTTGGGGTCGAGTTCCCCGACGATGAGATCGACGGGGAGATCGAGCTTCGGCAGTTCGTCGAACAAAGGACGCATGGCTCCCTGCCCCGCTTGTTCCAGTGACCGTGCCAGCCCTTCGGCGGAGTTGGAAAGCTTCAGCCACCGCTGTGCCATCCGGACGGAGCCCGTCAGCTTCTCCTGAGAGGCCCACATCGGCTGCGACGACCAGTGGTCGATGAACCACTGTATGCCCTTCTCCCTGATTCGCGCCGCGAGGGCAAAGTCCTCGACCCGGCGTTCGTCCCGAAGAGCCGGGTCAGCGATCCCCGCCGACGCGCTGACTAGAGTCAGGCTCCGCACCCGATCAGGCGCTTCGGCGGCCATGGCGAGCGCGACGCGCCCTCCCATCGAGTAGCCGAGAACGTCGATCAATGGCCTGGATTCCATCCGCGCAAGAAGATCCCTCGCGGTCTCCTCGATGCCCCATGGCTCGTTTGCGTCCTCCTTCCAGTCACTGCCATGACCGGGAAGGTTGGGCGCGAGAACGGGGCCGTCGAGATGGTCTGTGAGAGGCGCCATGGCTTCACCGCATCCGGTGAAGCCGTGGAGAACAAGGAGCGGGACCATGATGGTATCGGCGCGCTAGTGCGTCATCGAGTAGACGATGATGTTGACGCCCATGGGGAAGGCCTTCTTCTCCGCAAACTCTCGGAAGTACCATTCGTCCTCTCCTTCGCGTTCCCATCCGTCACCGAGGTCGGTGTTCCAGCAGATCACCATGCAGATGCGCTTGTGGTCGTCGAGAATCGCCCGGTAGTGCACTTCCTCGGCGCCGTTCCATCGCGGCTCGTGGGTGATGCCGCTGCCACGATACATCTGGGCGATGCCGATTGCCGAGACCTGCGGCTTTTCCGTGAGCTTGAAGACGCAGCTGAAGATCTCGTGATCGAGTTCGAGTTCGACCCACTCGCGGTCGGGAAAGATCTGCCGGAGACCGCGCTCGAAACCGTTCCACTGCTGGTCGCCCCAGAAGTCGTCGACCATGATGAAGCCCCCGTTCAGGCAATACTCACGGAGCACCTTCGCCTGCTCGTCGTCGAGGTCGATGTAGCCCGGCTCGATCATGTAGAGGAAGGGATAATGACGGAGAACAGCCGGGTCGATATCCACCACGACCGGAATGGGATCGACCTTGAGGGAGGTCAGCTGCTGGAGCCGGAAAGACATGTTGAGATCGCTGTCCGGGTAGTCGATGCGCCAGCGGTCGCGCCCGAGTCCGCCGAGCCGCCAGCCGAAGTCGCGATTCTGCCCCATGCTGGGATAGCGAAGACGGGCGAAGGTGAAGACGTCATCCCGGTGAGCGGGATCGACTTCCCAGGAGGGGAACCCCGAGAAGGAGTTGAGGTAGTCGCGGGGGTCGTGATCCGAAATCACCACGCCGTCGCCCTTGAGCACCCGCATCTGCGCCGTCGCCAGGGCCGTAAGGAACAGACCTCCAAGAAGAAGGCCGCACCAGCGAATCGGGGTGTTTTTGAAAACGGACATCCCGGCGAAGCTAGCCCAAGGAAGGCTTAGCACCAATCATGGAATCGACTCCGCAAGTCCGTGCTCTGCTCGCACTTGCCATGATCACCCCGCAGAAATGGCACGGCTGTCGTGCTGCCCGACGTCGTCATCATGCGCCAAGCGGTGAACCACCCCCCGACTTGGCTATGCAACAGCGCGGGGTATCACCTGCTCGACTACGGCCACCTCGCGATCCTCTGCCGGATCGAGGCCAACCCCGTCTTCACCTCCTTTCAAGTCGGGCCATGAAGGGTGTGAACCGCGACGAGGGGCCGGACTCGCTGGCCGCCTACAGCTTAGACCCTCTACTACGCCGGGGCAGACATGCAGGTCTCGCGCCGAAACGGCTACCTCAATCTTTTCAGTCCGCGACAGGTGGTCACGAGCCACGGTTTTCTCCGCGAGAGAGAGACCAGCGGAGAGTATGCCCGGAGAAAGTGGAGTAGACAGTGCCCAAGGTAGCCGCGGTCGTGAGACCGTGGGGGCGGAGGCCGAAGCTACAGGCCATTCGGCCGAATAGCGCTTGGTTCAGAGCGGTGTTCGCGGGGGGTATCGATGGTTTCGTCTCCAATGCCTCGTCGGTCTTGAGCGTTTTGCCTTGAAGGTGGAACTCGACGTCCCCGGCGAGTTGCGGGCGAAGCCCGCCCCTCGCCCTCTGGCAACGCCAGCGCGCCGGGACGTCACGCTCCACCTTAAGGCAGGCACGGTCGCCGGGGTTTGTTGAAATACTCCTCTGGGTGGCAGGAACTCCCCACGTCCCACACCCCCCCTCACGCATACAAGCCAGGGCAAAGGCAGCCCCTGACGACAATCCTAAGCTGAAAAGACGGACCTTTCGGGATCGTGAAATCAGCATGGGGCGGCTTATGAGGCATGCCTTCAGCCTGCGGTTCCGTGTAACTATCTACCCAAGGCGGTGCCTCGATCTAGCATGCGATGAGCCCGTTGGGCTCGTAAGTCCCCCGCAAGCTACACTTCCAAATTCTCACGAATTCGGCTACTGGCTTCGCTCCCTAGGCGAGGTTCGTGTAGACCGCCTGCACGTCTTCGTCGTCCTCGAGCTTGTCGATCAGATCTTCCACCTCGGTCATCTGTTCTTCGGTGATCTCGACCGGGCTGGTGGGGATCCGCTGGAGCGAGGCTTTCATGTTCTCAATGCCAAGATCCTCGCAGCATCTGGTGAGCGCGCCGAAGTCCTTGTAGTCGCCGTAGACGTAGACCCGCTCGGTCTCGGCATCGAACTCTTCGAGACCGGCGTCCATGAGAGCGAGTTCGAGTTCCTCTAGATTCAGGCCATCAGCCTTGTCGAACTCAACCACCGTTTTGCGGCTGAAAAGAAACTCAAGAGAGCCGTTGGAGACCAGCTCGCCCCCTGACTTGGTAAAGAGGGTACGCACGTTGGCGACCGTCCGAGTCACCTTGTCGGTGGCGGCATCCACCCAGAAAAGCACACCGTGGGGCCCCTTGCCCTCGTAGCTCACCTCGGCGAAATCAGCCTCGTCCTTGCCGCTGGCCCGCTCGATGGCCTTGGTGATGTTGTCCTTCGGCATGTTCTCGGCCTTCGCGTTGAGAACAGCGGTGCGCAGGGCCGCGTTGGATTCCGGGTCGGGACCGCCGGCCTTGGCCGCGAGCGTGATCGTGCGACCCAGCTTGGGGAAGAGCTTGGACATCTTGTCCCAGCGTTTCTCCTTGGCGGCCCGTCGGTATTCAAATGCGCGTCCCATTCGGCCATGGTGACGAGGGACCGGCGGATGTCAAAGGCGAGGCATCGCGCAACCCGAGGCTGACTAATTTTCCAACCCGATCTCCTTCAACTCGAGGCTGGCGAGGGACAGGGTCGCCTCGAGCGTGAAGGGACCGGAACCGACTTCGGAGCCGCAGTGGAAGTTCTTGCGAAGAGCCTTCTGAGCTTCGGTCAGCGACCACTCTCCAGCGCGGGCAAGAGCGGTGCTTACAAAGAGAGCGACAGAAGCCGGAAATCCCGCTCCCCATCTAGAGAAATTGTAGGAGTCCCGCACCGTCGGGACGATGATCGGCGCCGTGCGCCGATCCCCGCAGTACAGGCGGCCCGGCGGTGCTGGCTTCCTACAAGGGAAAGGGCCGACCTCATCGATCTCATGCCACCCGCTCGGGGGCTTCGCCGGTGGCCTTGAACTGGGCGAGGTGAGAAGCCATTCGGTCGATGAGACGACGGCGGGACTCGAGGGATGCCCAGGCGGTGTGGGGAGTGATGAGGAGATTGCGAAGCGGGAGGCGGTCGACGGCGGCTAGGAGCGCATGGCCGACTGCGGGAGGCTCGACCGCAAGAACGTCGAGACCGGCGCCTCCAAGCTGGTTTTCCTCTAGCGCGGACAGGAGCGCAGCCTCATCGACGAGGGGGCCGCGACCGGTGTTGATGAGAATCGCCGTCGGCTTCATCAAGGCCAGAGTCTCGCTGCCAACGAGGTGCTCCGTGTCGGGCGTGAGCGGGCAGTGAAGAGTGAGGTAGTCGGCTGTCGAGAAAAACTCCTCCTTGGCAAGCCTCGGCCATTCACTCTCGCCCGATCCGTCTCTCCCCAGAGCCACGACCTTCATTCCGAAAGACGCGCCGATCCGCGCCACAGCCGTCCCGATGGATCCGAGCCCCACGATGCCCAGAGTCTTGCCCGCCAGTTCAACGACTGGATAGTCGAGCCTCGTGAAGATGGGTGACTGCGCCCAGCGCTCCGCCTCGCCAGGCTGCGAGAACCGATGCAGGGATGTCGCGAGGGAGAGCATCATTGCAAAGACGTGCTGCGCCACCCCCGGCGTCGAGTAGCCGCTCACGTTACTCACGGGGACACCGAATTCTTGAGCCGCCTCGAGATCGACGTTGTTGGTGCCAGTGGCCGAGAGGACGACGTACTTGAGATTGGGTGCCGCCTCGAAGAGGGCGCGGTCGAGGATGACCTTGTTGGTAAGCAGGATGTCCGTCTCTTTCGCGCGGGCCAGCGCCTCGTCGGGAGTGCTCGTCGGGAAAAGCTGCAGTTCCCCCTGAGCCGCAAGCGGAGCGAAGTCGATGGCGCCGCAATCGAGGGTCGAGGAGTCGAGAAAGGTGATCTTCATCGCCAGACCATGCATCCCGTCCTTGTGTGCGTCGAGGCCAGAGGGCAGGATGTCTTCCGACCATGACGAACCGGATTCTCCTCCTCATCGGCCTTCTCGCTGCCGCCTCGGTCGCGAGCGCCGCCGATCGCCCCAACGTCATCGTGGCGATGGCGGACGACCTCGGGTTCGAGTGCATCGCCTGCAACGGCTCCGAGCATTATCAGACACCGCACGTCGATGCGCTGGCGGCGTCTGGGATGCGATTCGTGAACGCCCATTCCCAGCCGATCTGCACGCCTTCGCGGGTGCAGATCATGACCGGCATCTACAACAACCGAAACTACGTGAAGTTCGGCTACCTCGATCCCGAGGAGACCACTTTTGCGAATCTGATGCGCGACGACGGCTACCAGACGGCCATCGCCGGGAAGTGGCAGCTGATGGGTGGCTATGAGGGCGTGAAGAATTTCGGCTTCGACCGTCATTGCCTCTGGCAGCTGAACCGCCGCCCCAGCCGCTACCCCAATCCCGGCCTTGAGATCGACGGCGAGGAAAAGGATTTCAAGGACGGAAGCTTCGGGCCTTACGTCGTGCACGACTACGTCGATGCCTGGCTCGGCGAGGCCGGCAGGAAGGACGCGCCCTTTCTCCTCTACTACCCGATGATCCAGCCGCACTGGCCCTTCGTGCCCACGCCCGGGAGCGACGACTGGGATCCTGACATGTGGAAGAACAAGAAGAACGAGCCCGGCGGTTATCATGAGCAGAAGTACTGGGATCTGATGGTCGAAATGACCGATGACACCGTGGGACGGCTCGTGGCCAGCCTCGAAAAGCATGGCCTGCGCGAGAACACCCTGGTGATCTGGACCTGCGACAACGGCACCTACACGGGGATCACCTCCCCGTTCAATGGACGCCAGTTCAGGGGCGGCAAGGGCGGCACGCCAGACAGTGGCACCCACGTGCCCTTCATCGCGAGCTGGCCGGCCAAGATCGAGGCCGGGGTGGTGAAGGAGGAGCTCGTCGATTTCAGCGACATTCTTCCGACCGTCTGCGAGGTGGCCGGCGTCGAGGTGCCAAGTGAGCTCGACATCGACGGCCACAGTCTCGTGCCCCTGCTCACCGGCAAGGGACCGAGCACAAGGGAGTACATCTACTGCTGGTACTCGAGAGATGGCAAAAGGGAGAGCGCCTCGCAGCATGTCCGCGACGCGCGGTACAAGCTCTACGCGACGGGGAAGTTCTTCGACGTGGTCGCGGACCCGAATGAGAAGAGCGCGATCACCGTGGTGCCCGAAGAACTGATGGCAGTCTACGCCAGACTGGAACAGCAGCTGGCCCCGCACCTTGAGGTGACACTCAAAGCCGATCCGATCCAGCAGGCCAAGCGCGACGGCGACAAAAAGAAGCAGGCGGCTGAGAAGGACGCGGCCAAGAAAAAGAAGAAGTCAGCCTAGTCCCAATGGCGCTTGGTTCAGCGTTGCCCTCATACCCCATGAGAAGTTCCTGCCATCCAGAGAAGCATTTCGAGAGAACCAGAGACCGCGTCTGCCTTAAGGTGGAGCGTGACGTCCCGGCGCGCTGGCGTTGCCAGAGTGAGAGAGGGCGGCCTTCGCCCGCAACTCGCCGGGGACGTCGAGTTCCACCTTCAAGGCAAAACGCTCGAACCCGACGAAGAATTCCGGACGAAACGATCGGTACCCCTCCCGATCCAAGCGCCACTCATGCTAGACCCTCATCACCGACAATCTTATGAGTAAGAAACTGACCCATCTCGACGCCGAGGGGCGCGCCTCGATGGTCGACGTCTCGGACAAGCCGGCGGTCGCCCGCGAGGCCGTCGCCTCCGGACGCATCCGTCTTTCACCCGACACGATCGCTGTTCTCCGAAAGGGCGCAGCGCCCAAGGGCGACGTCTTGGCCGTCGCGAGGATCGCGGGGATCCAGGCGGCCAAGCAGTGCCAGAATCTGATCCCTCTCTGTCACCAGATCCCGCTCTCGAAGGCAGCGCTGGAGTTCAACGTCGAAGACGACGGCATCGAGATCACTGCGACCTGCAAGACGGTGGCTCAAACCGGGATCGAGATGGAGGCGCTGACCGCCGTCAGCGTCGCGGGACTGACGATCTACGACATGTGCAAGGCGATCGACAAGGGGATGGTGATCGAGCAGATTAAGCTTCTCTCAAAGTCCAAGGAATAGAAATGGATCGCGATCTTTTTGCGAAGGAGCCGTACTTGAAGGCCGAGATTGGCCCTCCCCTCGCCCGTCTAGCCGAACAAGGGGTTCACTTGGGAACTTCATCCTGGAAATACCCGGGATGGTGCGGGTCCGTCTACGAGGAGGCCCGCTACCACTATCGAGGGCGCCTGGCGAAGACCCGGTTCGAGCGGGACTGCCTGGAGGAGTACGCCGAGACCTTTTCGACGGTCTGCGTCGATGCCGGGTACTACCGGTTTCCCGATCCGCGCTTCATTGATCGAATTTGCGGTCAGGTGCCGGACCGCTTCCTCTTTTCGTTCAAGGTGACCGATGAGATCACGATCGCGAGATTTCCCCGGGTGCCAAGGCATGGCGACAAGGGAGGCAGCTGGAACCCGCGCTTTCTCGATGCCGAGATTTTTCGCAAGGCTTTCCTTCGCCCCCTCGCCCCGCACGCCGACAGGATCGGCTGCCTCATTTTCGAGTTTTCTCAGATGAAACAGGCCGATCTCGAGTCGATCGATTTTCTGCCACGGCTCGGAACGTTCCTGCGGTCACTGCCAACCGAATGGCAGTACGCTGTAGAGATCCGCAACCCGGACCTGCTCGGGGCCCAGTATTTCGAAACGCTTGCCTCGGCAGGCGTCGCCCACGTCCACAGCAGCTGGGAGCGAATGCCGTCTCTTTCCGAACAGCTCGCGCTCCCAGAGAGCCGGACGACCGACTTTGCGGCGGCCCGGCTTCTTCTCAAGCCAGGCAGGCGCTACTCCGAAGCGGTCGAGAGTTTCGAGCCCTACGAAAAGACCCAGGAAGAACTGCCGGAAGTACGAACCGCCGCCGCGCAACTCGTCGAGGAGATCGTCGCGCGACAGGCGAACTCCGAAACGCGCCAATCCTTCCTCTACGTGAACAACCGCCTCGAGGGGAACGGCCCGCTGACCATCAAGGCCATTTTGAGGGAGGCCGGACTGCTTTCTTCCAAGTAATGGGCCGGCAGTCGCTCCTTGGACATGCGGACGCCGAATCACTCTACGAGCGGCTGGCGCCAGAGACTGCCCAACCGGAGTCTACCTCTGCTTGTGCTGTTTTCGCTTCACTCCTTCTTGGATGAAAAGAGTCGCTCGCATCCATCCGCCTCGGTCCGGAGCCGGGCGGCGAGTTCTTGGATCAGCGGTGCGGAAGCGGAATCGGCGGCGAGATTCTTTGTCTCCAGGGGATCGGTCTGGTAGTCGAAAAGATCGGTGGCCACGGTCTTGCCGAACTTGTTGACCCACTCGGTGTAGCGGTGGCGCTCGGTGCGGTAGGAATACCCGAGAGAGCCCTTCTTGCCGAAGACCGTAAGGGCGCCGCTGCGCACGGATGGCTGGTCCCCGCGAATCACCGGCACGAGACTGCGTCCCTGAATCTCCGCAGGAACGGGGAGCCCTGCGAGTTCACAGAGCGTGGGATAGAGATCGATGAACTCGACGGGGGTCGTGGTCTCGGGAACGGCCTTCCCTCCCGGCGGCGGGCAGATGATCAGCGGGCTTCGCGTGGCTTGCTCGAGAGCGCTGTGCTTGCCCCACATCGAGTGATCCCCCAGGTGAAACCCGTGGTCGCCCCAGAGCGCGATGACGGTGTTCTCCCGCAAGCCGAGGCGATCAAGCTCGGCGAGCAGCAGGCCCACCTGAGCATCGACGTAGGAAACACATGCGTAGTAGGCGTGGAGGCTTTCTCTCGCGAGATCTTCACGGATCGGCCCCTCTTTGGGAACGCCTTCGTAGCCTCGGAACTCGGGGCTGTCATGCAGCAGGTACCCGCTGTCGCCTTCGATGCCTCCCGCATGACTGGCCAGCGGGAGTGCCTCGCGGTCGTATAGATCAAAATACCGCTTCGGAGCAATGAACGGAAGGTGGGGCTTCTTGAACCCGACCGCGAGGAAGAACGGAGAATCGCCTTTCGAGAGCTTTTTCAGCAAGGCGAGCCCCTGCTGGGCAATGACGCCGTCCGCAAGTTCGTCGTCAGCAACGTCGAGGGCGAGCGCGAACTCCTTGCGTCCGCCAAACTTCAGCTTGCTGAAAGGCAGCGTCTGGTAGGGAACCGACCAGGAAGGGGCATCGTTGGTTTTCTTGTCATCGACACAGCGCGGGTCATAGATCTTGCCGCAGGCGGCGGTGGCGTAGCCCTGATTTCGAAAGTGCTGGGGAAGCGTGAGCACCTCGGGATTCCGAGCCCGCATGTCGGTCTTCAGATCCATGACACCGACCGCTTCGGGCCGGAGTGAGGTCATCAGACTGGCCCGGCTGGGTCCACACACTGGCCACTGGCAATGGCTGTTGAGGAAGACTGTCCCCGTTGAGGCGAGTCGATCGACGTTCGGGGTCTTGGCAATGGGGTCGCCGTAGCAGCCGAGGAGCGGCTTCAGGTCATCGATCGCAAGAAACAGAACGTGAGGCGGTTCTGCCGCGCGGCCGAAGTTTACGAACAGGAGCAAGGGAATGAGCAGAAACTTCACTCGCCGATCCTTGCCCGAAATCTCGACAAGACCAAGTGCCATGCGCTCCGTGCTTCCCATTTCATCATCAGGGCGCATGCTGTCACTCCCGACTTTATGAAGCCCTCCATTCTCTTCCTGCTCCTTGCCACGCTGCTGAGTGCTGGTTCCGCCTATTCCGAGGACCGACCCAACGTCCTTTTCATTCTCGCCGATGACCTTGGTCTTCTCGACACTGAGCTCGGCCCAGAGCCCTCTTTTAATGAAAGCCCGAACCTGCTCCGCCTGGCCAACCGCGGCGCGGCCTTCCAAAACGGCTATGTCGCCCACCCGCGCTGCGTGCCTTCGCGATACGCCATCCAGACGGGCCGCTTTCCCTGCCGGGACGCCTTTCATGCCGGCCCGTCGGACAAGGCGATGGCGAAGCAGAAGACGATCGGGGAGGCCTTTCAGGCCGGCGGCTACGCGACCTTCTTTGCAGGCAAATGGCACCTCGGAAAAGACGAGAAGAATTGGCCCCACCATCGGGGCTACGACGTCAATGTCGGGGGCTGCCATGCCGGCGCACCCGGGAGCTACTTCTTCCCCTTCGGGGCCGAAAAGGGAGGCGGAGACCATGGCGGAGCGATCTATGGACTCGAAACCGGCACCGAGGGGGAGCACCTCACTGAACGCCTGACCCTGGAAACCTCTCGCTGGATCCGAGAGCACGTCGCGCAGGAGGAGTCGAAGCCCTTCTTTGCCTTCCTGTCCCACTACGCGGTGCACACTCCCATCGAGGGGAAGCCGGCGGAAATCGAGACCTTTGAGGAGAAGCGCCGGTCGCTCGGGCTTACCAGCGAGTACCGCGACGCGGACGGAACGACGAGGATCACCCGCTGCGACCCGGCCTACGCCTCGATGGTAAAGACGCTCGACGAAAGCGTGGGAGCAATGCTCGACCTGCTCGAGGAGTTGTCGATCTCGGAGAAGACGATCATCGTTTTCACTTCCGACCATGGCGGCCTGTCCAACCGCTCGTCCGCGAGCCAGCGGGAGCTGCCGACGAGTAACCTCCCCTACCGCGCCGGGAAAGGGCATCTCTACGAGGGCGGCCTGCGCGTTCCCTTCGTAATCGCCTGGCCGGAAACGATTCCTGCTGGTCTTCCCAGGGACCTCGCCATCACCACCGACCTGTTCCCCACCCTTCTTGATCTCGCGGGTCTCGAACTCCTGCCAAAGGCCCACTGGGACGGCATCACTCTTGCTCCATTCCTCCTTCGAGGAGAGCAACCCGAGCGCAAGCGGCTCGTCTGGCATTCACCACTGCCTCGTCCGACGCAGACCGGCGACGAGGCAGCCTCGGCGATCCGCGAAGGCAGATTCAAGCTGGTCAAAAAGTACTTCCCCCTCTCTCTGGAACTCTACGATCTTGAGAAGGATCCTCACGAAGAGGTCAACCTCGCGGCGCAAAAACCCGAACTGGCGACGAGGCTTCAAGAGAGGCTCGAGTCGATCCTCATCCGACAGGGCTCCATGCCGCCTCGGAAGGACTGGAAGGACAAGAGCGTGACGGCGCCGCTCGCGGAAGAGTAAACCGCCCCCTGGGAGCCTGTCGGACTTGAGGTGTTAGCGGGCAATATAACCGCCTTCGTGAGAAGGTGGGAGCGCTGCCTACCGTCCGCCCCTCCTCAGGCAACGCCTCCACGCTGTCACGAGCGCGGCTACCTTCTGCCATCCTCTTTCCCCCAGTCTACTCTCCTTTCTCGATGGAGGCGGCGCGGGATGCTTCGGTCGAGAGAAAGCCGGAACTCGGGGCCTGGCAACCACTCAGGAGGAGGGCCGCGACAAAGAGGAGAAGAAAGCTTTTCATGAACTCATGATGACCCTCTACCTACCCCGCACAAGCTCGGCTTCGGCATTCAGCAGTCCGGCCAGCCTGCGCATTTCAGCAACCCGCTCCGGATGCTTGTCCGCGACGTTCCTGGTTTCGTTGGGATCGGCGTCGAGATCAAAGAGCATGCCGGCCACGGGAACGTCACCCTCCTTCGCTCCGGGAAACTGATCCGGCCCCGGCTGCTCCATCGGGGCGAGAATCGTGCTGCCGTCGGGACCACGCGGATCGAGCCACTCCTTTCCCTGGAACGCGTAGGGATGACCGGGTGACGGCTTCAACACGTGAAGTTTCCACTTTCCCTGGCGGACGGTGCCGACCGAGGAGCCGCGGAAGGCGAAGAGCGCGTCGTGCGGAGAAGCGCCGCTAGGATCTTGGAGGAGCGCGGCGAGATCCCGACCGTCGAGAGGCGCGGAGACGGGAGGCAGAGGCGTCGCCATATTGAGGAAGGTGGGAAACCAGTCCATCATGCTCGTTGCGGCGTCGCAGGTGCGTCCTTCGGCGACACGCCCCGGAAAAGTAGCAATGCAGGGCACTCGAATCCCGCCCTCGAAGGTGCTCGCCTTCATTCCTCGCAGACCCGCCGTGCTCCCGCCAAACCAGGGTCCGTTGTCGCTGGTGAACACGACGAGGGTACGCTCGGCGAGGCCTTCCCGTCGGATCTTGGCGAGAACGCGACCGACGGAAGCGTCGAGTTCGCGCACGGTGTCGGCGTAGAGGTCGCCCGGCGTGTCGGGCGTGTAGAACTCCTCACTGGCAGCCAGCGGCTTATGGGGCATGGCATGTGCCAGGTAGAGAAAGAACGGTCGACTCGCGTTGCGCTCGATATACGCCTCGGCGCGTCGGGTATAGCGCTCGGTCAGGGTCGCCTGCACCACGGGAAACTCGTCCACGACCTCCTCGTTTTCGAACAGCTGAACGGGCCTCATGTCATTCGAATACAGGATCCCGAAGTACTCTTCGAAGCCATGCCTCGTCGGATAGAATTCCGGCTGGTGACCAAGATGCCACTTGCCGATCATCCCGGTCGCATAGCCACTCGCCCAGAGTGCTTCCGAGAGAAGAACCTCATCATTGGGAATCCCAAGCTTATCGGCTCCGGGGACGTGAGGGGCGTCTGGCGTCGGGTTGCCGAACATCCCTGCCCTGAAATGATAGCGTCCGGTGAGCAATGCCGTCCGACTCGGCGCGCAGGCTGGGAAGGTCGTCTGGAATTGGGTGAACCGCACACCGCGTGCGGCCATCGCGTCGAGGTGCGGCGTCTCGATGGACCCCCCATAGCAGGAGAGGTCGCCGTAGCCGAGATCGTCGGCGAGAATCAGCACGAAATTGGGCTTGGGGCCGCTGTTCGAAGCGGCTGGAACGACCTGGGCATGTCCCTGGCCAAGGCAAAGAAATAGCCAGAGGAGAGAGAGCACGCGCCGGAAAACCATGGACCAACCTCGCTGCGCCGGCTCCGACGTCGACCGTAAATCGTTTGCCCTCTTTGCCGGAACCGCCTAGAACTCGCGCGCAGATGGCAAACCCAACCGAAAGTGCTGACCATGGCGAACTGCGCCTTGAAGGCGTCGGCCTATCCCCCGGAATCGCGGGAGGACAGGTCATCGTGCGTGGAAAATCCGTGGAAGAACCCCTCCCCGCTCACGTCGAGGACGAAGGTGTCGAGAGCGAGATATCCCACCTGCGTGAGGCCGTGGCCCGGGTGTCGGCCCAGCTGTCGGAAATCGCCGCCAACATGGAGGCGACCCACGGGCAGGATGAGTCACGCATTTTCGAAGCCCACCAGATGCTTCTGGAGGATGAATCCGTGCTCAAGAGCGTCGAAGACCGCATTCGCGAAGAGCAGCTGAGCGCCTCCTACCTCTATCACAGCGTGATGGTCGGTCATGCCGACAAGCTTCGCCAGGTCGAGGACAAGTACCTGAGCGAACGTGCCTCCGACATCGAAGACGTTGCAGGGCGAGTCGTGCGCGACCTCGCGGGACAGGAGCGTCGAGACAATGCGCCCGCCACCCCCCACGTTCTCGTCTCCAGCGAGCTCCACCCCTCCGACACCGCCGAGATGGACGCTACGATCGTGCTCGCCTTCGCCACCGAGCATGGCAGCCGCAACTCCCACGTCGCCATCATCGCGCGGTCGCTTGGGATCCCTGCCGTGGCCGGCATTGCCAATCTCGCGCACCAGCTGCACTCGGGCGACGAGGTGCTGGTGGATGGCCATCGCGGCCTCGTCGTCGTACGGCCCAGTGAGTCGACCCGCGCCGAGTTCTCCGAAATCGCCGCCGCCCGCAAGTCGCTGGCCGACGAGTTCCATCAGGCCCGCGAGGAAAAGTGCGTCACCCTCGACGGGCGCCGTGTCGTGGTCTCCGCCAACATCGAGCTCAAGCGCGAACTCGACGCCGTCAAGCCCTGCGGCGCACGTGGCATTGGACTCTACCGCACCGAATTTCTATTCCTGGATCAAGGCGCACCCGACGAGGAGTACCAGACCGCCTACTATCGCCGCGTCTTCGAGAACGTAGCCCCTGAGCGCGTCATCTTCCGCACGGTCGATCTCGGCGGCGACAAGACCGAACCCATCGCCGGGTTTGTCGAGCCGAACCCCTTCCTCGGCTGGCGCGGCATCCGCTACAGTCTCGACCGCGAGGACGCCTTCCGGATTCAACTTCGCGCGATTCTCCGCGGAGCCGCAGGCATGGATGCCGGGATCATGTTCCCGCTCATCTCCACCGTGGAAGAAGTTCGTCGCTCCAGGGAAATTCTCGCCGTCTGTCAGGCCGAGCTTCAGGAGGAGGGCGTGCAGGAACCGGCGAGCCTCGAGGTCGGCGCCATGATCGAGGTACCCAGCGCCGCCCTCATGGCCGACGCCATCGCCCGCGAAGTGGACTTCCTCAGCATCGGCACCAACGACCTGATCCAGTACACCACCGCCGTCGACCGCATCAACGACCGGGTGGCCGACCGGTTCCAACCCTTCCATCCCGCGGTCGTGAAACTCATCATCGCAACCGCGGACGCTGGAAAACGCGCCGGCATCTGGACCGGCGTCTGTGGCGAGATGGCCTCTGACGTTCTCGCCCTGCCCATTCTACTCGGGGCCGGGGTTCAGGAATTGAGCATGGTCACCACGGCCGTGCCCGGCGCCAAGTTCGCCGTGCGACGCCTCCACTCCGACCGCTGCGCCGAATGGCTCCGAGAGGGCATGGAGCAATGGACCGTCGCTGCGGAGGTGGAAGAAGCCGCACGGGGGCTCGCACACAAAGCCTACCCGGAACTGGTGGATGCTTGACAAGACGAGCGCGGGGGATGCTATGGTCCACGCATCATGGCTTTCAAGCTCCACAACGCAATGTGGCCCGGTCTCGTCGGTAAAGGCGAAGACGAGGGTCAGGAACCCCCCATCTCTCTCGAGCGCATGCTCGAACTCACCGCGGCCGCCGAGGTCGATGGCAGGAAGTTCGACGGTATCGACTACTTCCTCTTCCATCCTCATACCGATCCTGATGCCGGCCAAGATGAACTGAAGAAGATCGCCGACCAGATTGCCGGCCACGGATTCAAGGTCGGCTCCCTGGTCGCCCCCGTCTGGGGCGGCACGGTCGGGGACTCCGCCATGGGTGACGACGAGCAGATCGGCAAGTTCCTCGACGCCGTCAAGGTCGGCTGCCGCATCGCCGGCGTATTCAACGAGCACGGCGTGCGTCAGTACGGCGCCATCCGCATCGACTCTGCCGAGTTCGGTGTTGAAAAATGGGGTGAGAACCCCGGCGCCAACACCAAAAAGATCGGCAAGACCTTCAAGGAGGCAGCTAGGATTGCCGCCGACCACGGCGAGCGTCTCGCCGCCGAAGGTGAGATCTGCTGGGCTGGAATGCACAGCTGGAAGGACATGCTCGACCTCCTCGAGGAGGTCGGCATGCCCGAGACCCTCGGCTTCCAGGCCGACCTCGCCCACACCTACCTCTACCTCCTCGGCTACAACGCCCCCGAGCACGCTCTCGTGCAGGAAGGCTACAACGACGAAGAGTTCTACGCGGCCTACGAGGAGATGACCGACAAGCTCCGTCCCTGGACGATCGACTTCCACGTTGCTCAGAATGACGGCGAGGTGCACGGCGCCGGCGATCACGACAAGACCGGCAAGCACTGCCCGGCCGACGATCCCAACGGCAAGCTCGACATCACCCGTTGCGCCGGGTACTGGCTCAAGGACTACGCCGACCGCGGCATCCAGCACATCTGCTGGGACGGCTGCATGTTCCCCAACGCCACACTCGAGACGGCCGACACCTGGAACACGATCCTCGCGTCGATGATCGACGTGCAGAAGGCTCACGCCTAGCGCGACTCCATCAGTACTTTCAAACGGGAGACCTTCGGGTCTCCCGTTTTTTCTTGGGTTCATGCGCTTCGCAAGGCCGGACCATGCTAATGCTTTCCGCTTCCGCCTTGCCACCCGGTCGCCATTTCCCCTAGCCTTTCCAGCTTATGTTTCTGACCGCACCGCTTGTGGCACTTCTCGGCTTTTTCCTCGCCTCGCTCGCCCACGGCGCCGACCGGAAGCCGAACCTGATCTTCATCCTCGCCGACGACCTCGGCTACGGCGACCTTGGTTGTTTTGGCAGCAAGCTGATCCAGACGCCGCATCTCGACCAGATGGCGGAGGAGGGAATGATCCTCACGGACTTCTATTCGGGAGCCACGGTATGTGCGCCAAGCCGCTGCGTACTGATGACGGGCCTTCACACCGGTCACTGCTGGGTTCGTGGCAACGCCAACAACGCCCCGAAACAGACGCTTCAGCCGAGCGAGATCACCGTCCCGGGCGAGATGAAGAAGGCCGGCTACGCGACAGCGCTTTTTGGAAAATGGGGGCTCGGTGAACTGGAGTCGACCGGGCACCCGATGAAGCACGGCTTCGACGCCTTCTACGGATATCTCAACCAGCGCCACGCCCACAATTTCTACCCGACCTTCCTCATCGATGGATACGAGAAGGCGCCGCTCCGCAATCAGCATCATGAGAAGTGGCTCGAGCATTCGAAACGCACCGAGGACGGGGCGGGATTCGCCGACCCCAATCACAAGATCGACTACGCTCCCGACCTCATCGTCGAGCGGGCCTTTCAGTGGATCGACGAGCAGAAAGACGGCCCGTTTTTTCTCTACCTTGCGCTGACCATGCCGCACGCGAACAACGAGGCGGGACGGATTCTTGGCGATGGACAGGAGGTGCCGGACTACGGGCCCTATGCGGACAAGGAGTGGCCGAATCCCGACAAGGGGCAGGCTGCCATGATCACCCGGATGGACGGCTACGTCGGGACACTCATCGAAAAACTGAAGGTCTGGGACATCGACGAGCACACGCTGGTCATCTTCACCAGTGACAACGGACCGCACACGGAAGGTGGCAACAACATGGAGTTCTTCGATGCCAATGGTCCCGTGCGAGGCAAGAAACGCGATCTCACCGACGGCGGAATCCGCGTGCCCACGATCGCGCGCTGGCCCGGGCACGTCGCAGCGGGAAGTCGGTCCGCACGGCCTGCCTACTTTGGTGACGTCCTTGCGACAGCCTGCGAACTCGGCGGAGTCCCCGTTCCTGAGGGACGCGATTCGATTTCTTTTCTGCCCACCTTGACGGGTGTCGGCGAACAGGAGGAAGTGCCGTATCTGTACTTTGAGTCCTACGAATCCGGAGGCAAGCAGGCCCTGCGGTTTGGTCAGTGGAAAGTGGTCAAAGAGCCTTGGGTCGGTGGCGCGATCCAGTTGTACGACGTCAGTCGGGACATCGGAGAGGAAAAGGACCTCGCCGCCGAGTTTCCTGAGAAAGTGCAGCAGGCGGAGAAGTATCTGCTCGAGGCGCACGTGCCCTCCGAGAACTGGAAGGTACCTGCTCCGCGATCAAGGAAAACGAAACCGAAGGGCAACTGAAGCGGTCGGTTCCAGTTGAGCTAGAGGATCGGGTTTCGAGTCGTTGAGCGAAGGGAGGGAGGTGCGTCCCTGCGTCTCCGCAGGGAGCCGAGGCGACCGTCGGCGAAAGGACGCTATTTAAGAGACCCAATCGCTTCCTGATCAGCCCACCTAAGGGGCAATGGCGCTTGGTTAAGAACCCCCGGCGATTCGGGTATGGGGTTGGCGAAAGGTAGGGAGGTGCGTCCCTGCGCCTCCGCAGGGAGCCCAAGGCGACCAACGAC
>ENA-ORXT01001766-ORXT01001766.1-marine-metagenome-genome-assembly--contig:-NODE-1766-length-27853-cov-16.812068_pt1 | contig 27853 bp, 28 predicted proteins | sample MGYA00237868_ERZ511482 | MGnify/ENA metagenome assembly ERZ511482
TCGGTGGCGGCGGCGGCGGCCGCCGCCGCCACCTGTGCCCGCCGCAGCGTGCGCGCCACGTGGCCGGCGGCGGCGCCCGCGGCGCGGGCGTAGACGGGGAGGCTCTTGGGGCCGACCGCGACGGTCGCGACCGCCGCAAAGAAGAGGAACTCTGTGGTTTCCATGCGTGCAAGAGCGCGGGGCGGCAAAGGGGGGGGGGGCGAGGCAAAGGTTGAGCAGGTCAAGGTCGTTGTGCAGTCGGACGCGATGGACAGCCGTGTTCCGTGCCTGGGCGGCCTGAGGGAAATTCGGTGAAGAACCGACCCCACGTGCCGCCACACAGCCAACCGCGTGGTGCACCACAATCAAAAAACTGCGACCGGGATCTGCTCCGCACCGGTGCGGAACAGATCCCGGTCGTAGTTTTTTGATTGGCTGCGCAGCGCGGTGGCCCATCCTGTGGTTGTGGTGCCAGGCGCTCCTTCACCAGGGTGTCCACCCTTATCTTCAACCAAACCAAATCAAATCACATATTTATGTCGAAGGAAACACTTCCAGAAGCACAGACGTTGAATTGAACACATACTTGTTCAGTCGTGGTGGCCGGCTGTACAGACAATTTCTTCTTGACCGGCCATACACCCCCTTCCAGGAGGCCTTTTCTCATATAAGTCGTTTACAGCCGCGGTAAATACCAAATAGAATTCAATGTCAAACGCTTAATTGAATTTACGCTGAAGGTAACGTCTCGTCCGATATTTGGTTGAATCTCGCAACCCTGTCCTCCACCGGCAGGGGCGGTTCGCTCGCGAGGGTCCCGACCGAGCGCACCGTGCTCACCGTGTGCTTGGCGCCCAGCGAATGTCGGGGCGCCGCTCGTCTGGGCCCCCGCGGGCTCGAACCCGTCCGTTTGCGTGCACAGCGCGTGCTGGCCGCCCCCGTTGTGCCCTCTGCAGGGGGCAGCTGCCCCCGCGGGTACTGTTCTAGACGCGGGTGCGGTTGGGCTGTGCACGCCGCACGCGCTCGGTCCGTTTTGCCGGCATGCCCGCGCGGAGCCCCTGGTCCCGCGGTGCGCCCGCGACACCCGCCGGCATGCCCAGCCAAGCCGCCTTTCGCAAGGCGTGTCGGACCGGCGACACGCCCCGAGTCGTGAGCCTCCTCCGCGTCGACGCGTCGCTGGTGACGGCGCGCCTCAATGCGGCCGGGGAGCGGGCCCTCCACGTGGCCATTGACCAAAACAAGGTGTCCATCGCGGACATCCTCCTCGACGCGGGCGCGCTGGTCGACGCCCGCCGCGAAGATGGCTACACCCCCCTGTGCGTGGCCGTGTCGGAGGGGCTCGTGAGGGCCGCGCAGCACCTACTCAAGGCTAACGCCAACGCCAATGTGCGGACGAGGGGCAACGAGACGCCCCTGCTGCTCGCCGCCAAAGCCGGGTGTGACAAGCTGGTGGCGGCGTTGCTCAAGGCGGGCGCGCGCATCGACGACGCGGGCCCAGAGGGCTACACGCCGCTGCTGGCGGCGGCGGCCGTGTCCAAATCGTTGCGGGTGGAGCGGCTGCTCATTGCCCGCGGCGCCAACGTCAACGCGACCCGCTGCGACGGGTGGACCGCGTTGCACTTTGAGGCGCACTCGGGCCGCCAGACGATGGTGCGGGCGCTCGTCCGCGCCGCCGCCACCGTCGACGCGCGCGCCAGCGACGGGTGGACGCCGCTGATTATGGCGGCGAGCGAAGGCCACCTGCCGGTCGTGCGGGAGCTGCTCGACTGTGGGGCGTCGGCACAGGCGGCGCGGCATGGGGGCTGCACGAGCCTGTACGTTGCCGCGGAGGACGGCCACGCAGACGTGGTGGCGGCGCTGCTGGCTGCGGGCGCCGACGTGGACGCGCCAAACGACTTGGCGTCGACGCCGCTCTCCATTGCCTCCCACAATGGCCACGTGCGCGTCGTGCGGCTGCTGCTCCGGGCCGGGGCGGACCCGGGGGTGGCCCGCACGGACGGGTGGACGCCCTTGATGCTGGCGGCGTTGCTTGACCACGGGCCCGTGGCGGCAGAGCTGCTCGCCACCCGTCGGGCGGCCATCAACCGCCGGCTCCCCGTGCTGACCGACGCGGAAAAGGGCGGCGACTGCATTACGGCCTACTCGGCTCTGCACGTGGCGGCGGAGCACCGGGCCAGTGCCGTCCTCAAGCTGCTCCTCAAGGCCGGCGCGGACCCGGACGGGGGCGTCTCGGGTGGCGACGGCTACACGCCGCTGATGTTGGCAGCGTTGGAGAATAACGTGGTCGCCATTGACGCGCTGTTGAGCAGCGGCGCCACCCTACACGCAGTCGTCAGCGGGGGGCACGACGAACGCGACGGGGACGTTGGCAGCGGCGTCGACGGGGCGGCGGCGGCGGTGGGGGTCACCGCCCTGTCCGCGGCGGCGGGTGCGGGGCACGACGACGCGGTCGCGGCGCTGCTCCGTGACGACATTGGCGGCACGCCCTCGTGGATCCTGTGGGCCGCCCTCGACGCCGCCCGGGCGGCAAAGCACGTGGACCTGGCGGTGTGGCTACAGGACGTCTCCTCGCGGCTGCCGCCACCGCCGCCGAGCGGGCGGTCACACGTCGGGGAGGGGTCGACGACGCCGCCGCCGGGGCCGCCGCCCGCCAAGCGCCGGCGGCTTGCCGGCGACGCGCCAGCGGGCGGGGGTGGCGAGGCGACCCCGTCGGCGGTCGTGGCCTCGCCGCCGCCGTCTTTGGCGGCGGCCCCGTCGCGGATAGCCGCCCCCGTCGACGTCAAGCCCCCGCCGCTGTCAGCCGGACGCGCCGCTGTGGTCGTGCCCCTCCCCCTGTCGGCGACGCCCGCGCAAGTCGCGTCGGCTTTTATCGACTATGTGTCGGTTGGCATGGAGGCCGAGGCGAAGGCGGAACTGGCCGCCGCCGTCACCTCTGCGGCGCTCGATGAGGATGTGTCGGGGGCGTTGGCGGCAGAGGAGAATGTGGACGAGCTGACCGACCTGCTGCTGAGGACGTACAAGCAGGGCAAGAAGTCGTGGGGGTCTGTGCGGCGGGGGCGCCGGTTTTTTGAGGCCGTCCAACGGCAGCCGTGACGGAGGTGCGCGCGGACGCGGGGGCGGGGGGGGAGGCACGCGGCACGGGACGATGGGCGGTCGATGCAACGCCGCCGCGGCTGCTTGCATGTTGTCTTGCCCGTGGCGTGTTTCGACCGGGGTACTGTGAGCTCAGGCGCCGGTGTGTTGATGCGGGAGTCCTCCGAGGTGTGCCGTGTGCTTGTGCTGTTTATGCTGCCTTTCAACTCGAGTGCGTTGGGTTGATCGCCACAAGGGCGGTTTATCGTCTCGCGGTGATGTCCACGCCGACGCGCGTGTCCTCACGCCTGTGCCAGTCCCCCCTTCCCACGCACAGCTCTTCACCAACAAGGGGACGACATCGTGACCTCGCTAACGCGCGCTTCGCCGAGCTCATTCCTCCTCCTCTGGCCCCCAATCGTCTTCGGCCCTGGTCATGTCCTCCTCCTCCACAGTCTCAATGACGACAGCCGGTAGCTCGGGCTCAGCCGCCTCGGTTGACTTGGCCTTCTTGGGCGTCAACAGGGGGGAGCCCGCCCCCTCCTCGCGCTCGACGAGCTCCTTAATCGCCGCCTCCACCGCCTCCTCCCCCTCGGTCAGCCCAAAGCGGGCGACGCAGATGCCCTCCCTGCTAAACAGGAAGCTGCCGTGGAAGTTCCACACCACATCTGGGGGCAGCGGGAAGGCGTCGAGGCCCATCCCAAAGAGCGGGTTCTCCTCAATGTCCCCCTTGGACATCATGTGAAAGCGGACCCCGTACTTGGCCTTGACGTTGGCGGCAATGTCCTCATTGTCCCCCGGCTCCTTTTGGCCGTACCAGTTGCAGGGGAAGGCCAGGATCTCCAACCCGGCCTTGCCGTACGTGTCGTGCATCTGCACCATGTGCGCGTACTTGGCGTCCGACTCGTCGTCCTCCGACGCCACGTTGATCACCCACAGGACTTTGCCCCGCAGGGTCGCCATATCCAGGAGGCCCCAGTGAATGTTCCGAAGCGGCGGCACCTCCCACGCCGTCGGGTACAGTTCGGGGGAAGGCGGGAGGCCGCGCCGGAAGCGCGCCGTCGGCGCCGTCCGCACCGGCAGGGGGGGGGGCGGGACGGCATCGCATGCGAGGTGGCGGCGGGCGGACGCGGGTGCAACCGCCACCCGCTGGCCAGTAAAGCGAGACAGCGTGGATGCAACACGACCAGGGGGTGGGGGCGTGGGGGCGTGCCTGGTCGGCACCGCCGCCGGCACAAAGGCCGCCATGACAACGACGAACAGTCGGCGGGGGGGGCAGGCAATCCGACGGTGGCTGGTGGGCGACAAGTAGGCCGTGGAATGGTTGTTCAACACCACGCCCAAAACAGGTGGGCAGCAAAAGCACGGAGCTGAGCAGCAGGAGGGAGTCGCAGCGTGCGTGAGGTGGCACAGTGCGGCGGGCAGCAGAGCAGTGCTCACGAAGCGACGCAGGCGGCAAGTTGCTCACCACGCGTGCTCCTTGATCGAGACAAACCCGAATCTCGCTTCAATTCCTTTTCTTGATCGCCGCCGTGCCGACGATGCGCCAATCTCGGACAGCAGCTAAACAGCAGGCGCCAGCGCAGTGGGGCTTAGACCGTGTACCTTACAGATCTGCAAATCCTCTGCCATGGCGTGTTGCAGACTGCTTGCAGGTCTGGAAAAGTGGCCGAGTGAGCCATAATTTCCTGCAGCAGAGATCTGCGGAGCAGCTCATTGTCGTGCATTTATGCAAAAAAAAACGGAGGACCGGTGCTTTTCTTTCATGGAAAGCACCGTGACGGTGCGAGGATCTTGTGCCAAAAAGTTCCAGCGTGATCCCCCGTTTTTTTCTGCCCACGATAAGCCTTTATTGTTTTTGACCTGCAGGAAATCTGCTGGTAAAATGTTGCAGGTCGCTGCCGGACCCCTGTTGCAGCGCACATTTTCTGTGCCGGGTCTGTGGAAACCTGCAACTGGGCTGCACTTGCAGCGCATGTCTTCAGCATCAAGTCTGCTGCAGAATGACGATAACGGCTTCCTATTGGTGGAAGCGAGATAACTCCGCGCCTCCTAGGAGTTATACTAGCGTACAGCAGAAGAACAGCACGAGCTGAGCATCGTCTCAGCATTTGGATGATCCAGACAAGCAGCGAAAGAGCAGAAAACATGCGTGCCGATCTGCCAGATATCTGTTGAGCCAGCAGGCTGCCAGCACAAAATGGCCCGACCTGCAGCCATTTGGCAGACTGTGGAGATCCTGCAACAGCCTGCAACACGGAATCAGCAGATCCGTAAGGTACACGGTCTAAGCCCCACTGCGCCGGGGGCCTTCTGTACAGCTTGAACGTCAACGTGAAGCGCCTCTCCCCCTCCTGTCCTGGTTGATGACACGTTAACTGCATACGTGCAGCTTTTTGATTGGTCGTTCTTCTATGGATCTCGACGTGCCGATCTCCGGATCACCCAGCCGACCTCGTGGGCAATCTCCAGAGGATGTGAGGTCAGCATCAGACAGCCTTGTCGACCTCACATGATCAGCTCACGGACGCAACGCTCCCACCAAAGATCGCGCGCACCGCGTCAAGCGTGTTTCGACCTGGCCCTCGACTGTCTTCCTCCCTCTTTTTTCAGGCCAGCATCCGTCCTCAATCTCGGCCGGCTGTTCCTCCGCAGGCAGCATCCTCCTCCTCATCATCATTCCATTCCCATTTGGCTTTCTGTCTGATCCATCTGATATGGTGATGGAGCGCGACGACCGGCAGAGTGACGACGACTTTGACGCTGCCCAAAAGTGGTGGGACCCTCAAGAGAAGCCCTCCCGTCGCACCATCGATCCCGGCATCGAGTCGGGTGATGACCAGTCGCAGGCGTCTACGGACAGTGCGGTCGCCCGTCTCGCAGCCGCAGAGGCACACTTATACGACACCGTTGTGCGGCCGCGAGAGGAGCTGCTTGCTGCCTACTACCCGACCCCACCGCCTTCCGCCAGCTCGTCGGTCAAGGCGGTGCTGCCGGTGGCATCGGATGCGGAGCAGCAGGCAATCGCAGCTGCAGCGTCCGACGTTCGCAACGGGCGGCAAAACGACGATGCGGTCGTCGCTGGGCGGCGGGACGCGTGGCGCTCGGCGTATGCGCTGACGGAAGAGGGAGAATACATGGCTGCGTGTGATCATTATGAGTTGATTGAGGAGTCGCACTGCGCGTATTATTGGCGCTATGTGTACGCGTTTTGGCAGGGGGCAGATGGGACCCAGTTTGGGGCGGGTGCATTGGAAGACTGGTCACGACGCAATCGGGAGTTGCGTATCGGGAGTCGGGTGTTTGGAAAATGGGCGCGGCAGTTGGCACGTTAGGGCTGGCTCCCCAAAATTTTGGCGTTGACAGGGAGACCTTTGTGTTCTTGTCGTCCGTCCGTTGTAGCAACCATTTATCGCTTGATGTGGTGCGTGCGGTGGCTCTTTTGTCATTGTGCGCTGGCTGCCGTCATCCTGCACATCGCGCGTCCAAAGGTATATCTCATGCACTTCAAACCCGACAAAATATTTGAATGCGAGAAATCCACCCTGAAATCGTTTCGTAGGCAGCTTGGGGGGCCACCTTGACATTCCATTCAATCAGAGATGTTCACAAGTCCCCTTGTTGGTTGTTGATGGCCAAGCCAAGTCAATGGTCAAATGGGAGCAGTAGGCCTACTGCTCCTAAACTGGCTTCCGATTCTCGCCAAGTCAATGTAGGAAATTGTCTTTGCCGTGAAGCTCGCGCTCCGAGCAATGCTTGCTCCCCCATGCCATGAGCGTTCACCTGCACAGGATGTCGCAGAAAATGCGTGCTGCTTTGTTCAAGGCAGAGGGAGCGTCCCGAGGAACAGGACATACATACGCCATGTCAAATTGCCCGCAGGCAGGACAGAGTTGTACCTCCAGCAGCTGGTGGAGTGGCAGCAGCCATATCAAGCCGACTGGTCTCGAATCGGTGTGCCGTGTCGATGCCGTCGAGCGTGACTCTTGGTATGGTGTCCAGCCACCGTAGCCTCTCTCTCGACGCAGTATCGACATGAACTGTCTGTCAATTGCGGCTTCAGTGTGGCGGGTCGCTCTCCAAGTTTGTCCATTGCCTGTTGTTGACCCGGACACCGCGCGTTTCCCTTTGCGCCGTCACGGGCTGTCCTATTGTGTGTTTGGGGGGCATGCCTCACATTATATTTGAAGAGTGATTTTTACAAGTCCGTTTGTTGGTGGTGGTTGGCCAAGGGAAATTGTAGTTGGGGAGCTGTAGGCCTACTGCTCCCTCACCCTAACCTCCATTTGCGCCAAATTAAGACTGCCAATCGATTCTGCCGTGGAGCGCCTTGTCGAGGCAGCTTTTAGTGCGCCATGCACGCTCAGTTGCAGACGACCGACCGGAACTGCAGGAACTGCATCCAATGTACCCACCACAGCGCGCTTGTCTCTAAATGGCAACTTGCGTCGTGTGATAGCGACTGTGAGCGGGGTAGGTTCTTGTGCGCTGCAGGTTGCAGCCGAATGCTGCGGCGCCAGCACCGCTTTCGTGCTCGCGGTCGCATCGGTGTCGTGCGTTCAAGTCCCGCATCGCCTCTGTCGCGGTGCATCGCGGCCGTAACGGAACAAAGACCACCACCACAGTGGCGGCCGTGGTGCTTTGGAAGCGTTAGGTGACATACAATCTGCAACGGCCCCTTCTTACTGTTCCCGTCAGCGTCACCATGGCATTTCTCGTGAAACGGGGGCGTAAGGATGGTCGGTTCGGGTCTGAGGGGGCCTTTTCCATGTGGACTCTGGTAGTCGCGTGCCGCTTTGATCGTCCTGTTTCTTCAGTCGCGTCGCTCTCAGTTGTGCTTTGTTCCTTTGGGTGCTGCTGTTTCCAGATCCAGCCGATGAACGATTAGTTGACATCCAATCGTGCACGTCAATGTGACTCCACCAACGCGTTTGGCGACACGTAGAGGTAGTATGATCTGGAGGCTCAGTTGCTTGTCGTTGCCGCGTACAGGCGTCAACGGGAACGCGAGGCGATGGGGGCAGCTCGTTCCGTCGAAAATGGTCAACGTTTGTTGACCAGTTTTGATTCTGATTTGCTATTGGTCAATGTCTCAGGGTGCGTGAGCTGGCGCGAGCGTGCGTGGTTGGCCCCTATATAAGGGGGCGCGTAATCGGCACGCATGCATGCATGCATGCGTGCGGACGCGCCCCTTCAAAGGAGGGCTCTCGAAAGGGTATGACGACGCCGTCGTCAGTCATCGTCGCTGGTCGTTACCCGCTTGTTTTGTCGTTGTGCAAGCCATCGCGCGTGTGTGTCGTCATTCTCTCCGTGCGCACAAGGGTACGAGGGCGCGTGGGGGTGAGTCGTACGCGTTGTGAGAGCTGGCGGCCCTGTCGGGCGAGCGGGGCGGGGTGGATCTGGCTGTGTGACGGTTGTTGGCACGTCGTGTGCTCTTTGTCGAGCTTTGAGTTCGCTTTGTCGTGTGTGTGACTCGTTGGTTGCCTGTTTTTGTGTCTGGTGCCGATTTCAGGCTGCCGTTTCTCCCTGCGGGCAGGATGGTGAATCTTCGATCCAAATCCACGGGGGGTAGGGCCGCCGACGGTTCGGGCCTTCGCAGCGAGGATGCTTCGGGCGGATCTGCTGCTGGGGACGGCGAGGCGGCGTCCTCTGCGCGGCCTGCGCCTGCGGGGTCTGGGCGTGCTCATGCGTCATCAGCTCGGAGAGCAGCGCCGGCGGCGTGGGCGACGGCGGGTGCATCGGCGCGGGCGGCTGTTGCTGCGCCGCGGCCGACGTCCGGGGTGACCAATGCTCCGACGTCCGGGGTGACCAATGGTCCGCCGGCGGTGGTGTCTGGGCGTGCCAGTGCTGATGCTACACCTGCGCCGGCGGCGTAGGCGGCGAGGGCGACGGCGGGTGCAACGGCGCGGGCCGCTGCGGCGCCGCCTGTGTCTCGCGCCGGCAGTTCTCCGTCCGCGTCGGTGGGGCCGGCGGCGAGCACAGCTGCGAGCGCGCCGCCGCTGGTGCCCGCTGCAGCGCCGTCGGCGGGTGGCGCGGTTCCTCCAGTGCGCTGGCGCCTGCTTTTGTCGGGGCCGCCGCCTCGGTTTGGGGCTGGCCGCGGGCCGTCCCCGGCCCGCACGGGCGCGGTGGCGGCTCTGACTACGGCCGGGGACCCTAGTTCGGCTTCTGGCGCCGCGAAAGCAGGGTCAGGTGCTGCGGGCTCATCCGGGGGGCCAGCGCCTGGTTGGGACAGGATCCCGTCGGTGCTGACCCAGGCCCCCTCTCGCGAGGCTGGAGCCGCAGCCGCGGCAGAGATTGGCGCCGGGCCTGCCCGCGGTCGGCGGACTACCGCCTGCCGCACGACAACTGATGGGCGGGTCCCCGCGAGTCTCGTTGGTGCAGGGTCGACGAGTAGAAAGAGGGGAAGGAGGACGAGGAGGAGGAGGGGGACGGGAGGAGGAGGACGAGGAGGAGGAGAACGAGGAGGAGGTGGACGGGGAGGAGGTGGAGGGCGAGGAGCAGGTCGAGGCGTCAGAGCAAGCTCTGCGTGAAGCTGACGCCTCGCGGCCTGCGCCGGCGTCTGGGCGTGCGAATGCGTCATTGGCGGAGAGAATGCCGGCGTCGCGGGCGGCGGCGGGTGCATCGGCGCGGGCTGCTGCTGCGCTGCCGACGCCGGCTGGGGTGGCCAATGCCAATTCCCCGCCTGCGTTGGCGTCTGGGCGGCCTCATGCTACATCGGCGCCGGCGGTGCCGGCGGCGCGGGCGACGGCTAGTGCATCGGCGCGGGCGACGGTGGGTGCATCGGCGCGGGCCGCTGCGGCGCCGTCTTTGTCTCGCGCCGGTTGTCGTCCGTCCGCGTCGGCGGGGCCGACGGCGAGGACAGCTGCGAGCGCGCCGCCACTGATGGCCGCTGGGACGGCGGGTGCATCGGCGCGGGCGACGGCGGGTGCATCGGCGCGGGCCGCTGCGGCGCCGCCCTCATCTCGCGCCGGCAGTGGTCCGTCCGCGTCGGCGGGGCCGGCGGCGAGGACAGCTGCGAGCGCGCCGCCTCTGGTGGCCGCTGCAGTGCCGTCGGCGGGTGGCACTGCTGCTGTTGTGCGCCGGGGCCCTCTGCTCCTGGTGCCGACGCTCCAGCTTGGATCTGGCCGCGTCCCGTCACCGGCCCGCACGGGCGCCGCTGCTGCTGCTCCGACTACGTCTGGTGGCCCTCTTTCGGCTTCTGGCGCCGTGGAAGCAGTTGCCCGTGCTGCGGGCTCCGCCGGGGGGCCATCGACTGGTGGGGACGAAATCCCGTCGGTGCTGACGCAGGCACCCTCTCGTCAGGCTTGAGCCGCAGCCGCGGCAGAAGATGGCGCCGGGCCTGCCACCGGTCGACAGTCTACCGCCCGCCGCACGAAAACTGATGGGGGGGTCCCCGCGAATGGGTTTGGTGCGGGGGTCGACGAGGAGGAGGAGGGGCAGGAGGACGAGGAGGACGCGGAGGTGGATGAAGAGAAGGAGGAGGACGAGGAAGAGGAGGAGGACGAGAAAGAAAAAGAGGGGGAGGAGGTGCAGGCGGCAGATCAGGCTGCGGGTGTTACTGCCTCTGCACGGCCGTCATCAGCTTCTGGCCGGCTGCCAGGCAATGGGGGCGTCCAGCACGCCCAAGGCGACAGTCCCGGCGGGCGCCGCATCTCCGGTTGTGGTCTACTCGGCGATTTTGCCGATGCGTCTGGGGAGGTCGAGGACGATGCGATGGCCAGCGACGGCAGCAACAAGAACGACGAGTCGGAGAGCGATGATGTCGGCGGCGACGTTGAAAAGATGGAGGCGATCCTGTGGGGTCCGACGGGGACGTGAGTCAAGTCGCCCCGTGTGGTGCACATCAAGGACATCCGCGTTGCCGACGTCACGACACGGAATTTGTCGAAAGACACCGTCCTTCATCACTACAATGCTCAACAAAGATCGGGGTACGAATGGGCGTTTTGCTATATGTTGGTTGCCACGACTGGATCCAGAGTGGGTCTACCGTCCATGAAGACTTGACGAGTGGCGATGGGGTCGCGTCCGCTTCCGTCGCGCGTGCGGCTGGGGCCGGCAGACCCGGGAACGGCGCATTGCCTCATAAGTCACCAACCTCGTGCCGTTTACTCGGACTGACGCCGAGGCGCTTGACCCCGAAAAGAAGCAGCTGTGGTTGAACGCGGTAACGGCCGCCAGAAAGCAGGGGATCAACAATGTGGACGCTAACGTCGATGACCCGGTTGTTCTCATCGACGGCGCGCATCGCCTCGCTGCGATGAAGCGGCTGCTGGATGAGCAGCATGAGATGGCTGTGGAGTGGATCCTCGTCGCTTGGAGCGGCCGTCGCGACCTGAAGCCGATGTCGCACTGGGTCACGCTCAGCGTCGGAGCCGCGTCCAACGACTTGCCGGCCATCTCCATTGCCATGACGCAACTGGACCACTTCGTGTGGGTAGTCAACTCGGTCGTGACGTACAACCAGCTCAAGCCCGCGTACGAACGTCTTCGGTATGTGCCAGGCAAGACACGGCCGTAGGCCGTTACCGTCCTCGGCAATCGGGCGTACGACGCTGGGCTCGTGCCGCTGAACAAGGAAGGTCAGACGCTCGGTGACGACTCCCTGGCACGCATCATCAAGATTGCGCTGCTCAACGCCGTCTCGCCCCTGACGGTCGAGTGTATGCTCAAATACCTGGCGGATAGCCAAGCATCAGAGCGCGCTGGTCCGCGTTTGTCGGTCGAGACTCTTGTCTCCAACGGGCTTCTCAACGTCAACGTGGGCACGGATGAGGAAAACGACCACGTTCGCAATCTGATGCTGCAGATGGCGTGGAAGTGGACGGCCGGGTCGCCGATGGAGCGAGAGCAGAGGAAGAAGCGCAACACGTAGTGCAAGGCGCGGCGGCTGACGCGGGGCGGTGACGTGACCTTCTTTTCCTGCCTTTGGGCTTTTATGACGGTCGTGCAGGACGAGACCAAGGCGGCCACTCACCGCATCTTCTTGGACAACCTCCTTGCTGCAGCAGAAGCGCGGCGGGCGGCCCAGCATGGGGAACATCCTTCTTCCGTGCCGCCGTCGTCGAATGTGGTCGGCCGGCACGACGACGCCAGGCTTGCCGACGGTTCAGGCCGCAATGCATCCGGTGGCGGTGCTCCTCCTGCCGCTTTAGCTGCTGCCGACCCTGTTCTAGTTGGCGTCGACACAGGGGCGCGTGATGGCGCAGGTAGTAACACAGGAGGCCGCGGAGAAGGTGGCGTTGGCGGCGTCGGCGGCGGCAACGGCAGGGCCGGCGGTGTTGGTAGCTGGACACGCGCCGGCCATTTACTTCACGACGAGCCGATCGGAGTCGGCACCCCAGTCGTGGGGCCCGACATCCGCGCTCGGCTCACACAAGACACGACAATGTGGCAAGTGCTGATGATGCGCATCCCGTCTACCAACCCCGGCGTGGTCACGTGCTTGGCTTTTCATCTTGCCGACCTGTTTATCAACAAGATCGACATTGAACGGAGCCATGGATTTAAGAAGGCGTCTGGCGGTGCGCGGAGGCGCTCTGCTTTGGAGATTGGCCAGGCGGATCCTTTTGCAGAAGAGCACCTGCCTGATTAGATTTCGTTGGTTAAGTCGTTTGTCAATCCCATCGTTGTGAGCGATGGTGGCGCAGCAGCGGCAGCAGGCGGTGGCAGTGACTGCGCGGCAACGCACGCTGACAAGGATCCCGGTGACGACCAGGACGGTGGCGTCGACAAGGATGGCGACGACAACGACGGAGACAACCAGGTCGGTAGGGGGGTTGACAAGGACAAGGATGGCGGCGACGACAACAAAGGCGACAAGAACGGTGCCGACAAGGACGGCTCTGGCGGTGACGGCGACAAAGGGACAGGAGATGACGTCGGCCCGGAATCTGGCGCGAGGCCCGCGGGTGGCGGGCAGCGCAAAAGGACCCGTCCGTCGGCACCCCGCATCGTGAGGGCCGCTGGTGCCGCTGGGCGTCGCCTGAAGCGCCGCAAGCAGTACACGAGCCGTCGAGCTCCTCGTCCGAGGCAGACGACGAGGCGCATCCGAGTGGGGAAGACCCGCCACCCGTCAAAAGCCGTCGTCTCTACGGCGCTCGGTGGTCGTCATCAACTGCAGGCGACAAGAGCCGGCGTGGGCGCCGTCGCGCAGGACGGGCTGTCGACGAGCGCCAAGACAGACAAGACAGCGACCACGCCGGCGACCGTCGTGGCGACACCAACGGGCGTCGAGGACGGTCTGCGAAGCCGGGCCGGCGGCAGTCTGACCGTGACGATGTCCGCGACCGGACGCGTCGCGGCGCAAAGGTGGCGCTGATGCCGTCCGCCGCCGATCGTGAGCGTCGCCGTCGCCGCTCGCTCTCCGCCGGTGGCAAGGACGGGCGATACGGCAGTGGCCGCTGGCCATCGCCGCAACTGAAGGAGCCGGCGCCTTCGGCGCCGACGACGCCCAAGCGCGTCGCCTTGCGTAATGTCGGACGCGCCGGTGACAAGGGGCGAGGCGCCCAACAAGGGCGACTGTCGCAGGGTAGTGCACAGTTTGAGGGCAGTCAACCGCAGGCGGGCCGTTGCGTAGGGCAGGTGCCGAACCATGCGGGAGGGGCGGTGAGCCGCCCTTACCCAGACCACCCGAAGAACATTCTTCGGTCTTTGCAGGCGGCGGCGTCGACCACGCGGCAGCATGCTGGGACGGTAGACCTTCCAGGCTTCGCGTCCCTTCTGCCCGAGAAGCATCAAGCGCGCGATTTCATCCCTGCCGAGGATTGGAAGGCGCTGGAGGAGAGCGTGCGGCACTACACGTCGTGCATTGGCAAGGTGAAGATGCTCGGGGCTGCAGCAATGGCCGCATCGCGTGTGCGTGCCATTGGCGGTGGTGGCATCAGCAGTCGCTTGCCGCTCGGACAGCATTAAGGGCCAGCTGGTGACGCTGGGGCGTCGATCCTGTCTGACCCTGTCTCTGCCTTGCAAGCGGGCCTTGCGGCGGTCAAGTTTGGCTCGCAGCTTGTTGAGCGCGGGTGGTGCATCCTGCTAGACGCGTCCCTCATCCCGATGCGCATGTCGGGACGTGCACCCCCCCCTCGAGTTGAACGCGTCCGCGGCCGTGGCCGGTTTGGCGGCCGGCCCCTTCCCGTTCCTCTGTCGACGCTCAATGGTATTGGCGGAGCGAGCGGGGCGGCCGCGCCGTCAGAGGCCCTGAGCTCGCGGCCGGCAACCAATCGCGGTGGGCCTGATGCTGGGGGTGGTGATGCAGCAGATGAAGACAACGTCAACATCGTCGAACCGACGCTCAAGGCCTTTTTGCACGAGCTGCCGTCCGAGGAGAACATTGCAAAGGCCGCTGCGACCGCGGATTCTTCCTTTGCGCTTCACTTCGTGTGGGGGCCCATCCACAACGCTGACCAAGGGGCTGCGGACGCCAAGGCGCTGACTGCGGGGCAAGAGCGCTTTACTGTGCGACAGTCGGCCGTTCGCGCGTCTGAAAAAGCAGCCGAGCATCAATGTTTTCTCCACAAGCTTCGCGCGGAGATGCTGCTTGCTGCTGTAGCGTACGAAGTTCTTCAAATGACAGACGCGGAGCGCGATCAAGACAACCAGTTGTGTGCCTCTGTGCCCCGAACTGGAGCACGGATTTTGGCAACCACCAAGGATGCGGTGCGTCAGGTGCCGCACGTCGACTCGCGTCCGAGCCGGATGCTGCGCGGAAGCGGGAAAGGGGCGGTTCTCGAGGAGGACGACGGTCCCATAGACATGGACGACCCGTCCACCATGCGGCTGTCTTCGTACAAGATGCCGCAGTGTCGCAACTGCTTCATGATGGCGGCGGGCAAGGACTGATTTGTCGTTGTGACGTGGCCCGGAAGCGTGCTCGCGCTGGCGCGGCATTAAATGGGGGACGGCGTCCGTCGGTCCATCTATCCGGAGACGGTGACCGTCCCGCACAACAGCATGGCGCTTGTGCGCAGCGATCTGGTTCACGCCGGCGCGTCGGCGGCGGATGTCGCGGCTCGCTACGGCAAGGCGCCGGCGGAGCTCAAGTACTCTGGCTTGACGCGTTTCCACATGTACCTGCAACACAAGAAAGACAAGCTGGAGGACGCCATCTTGCTGGTCGATCGCAAGGTCTTTATCAACTCGGCGCTCATCCTTTTGGACGAAGACGAAGTATACATCTTGTCGGACAACGACGGCAGGAACAATGCGGTGGCCCTTGCTGGCGGGGGGCCCAAAGCTGGCATCAAGAATCCGACCTCTGGCACGCCCGGCCGCGGGCGCAAAGTTGGCCACGGCCGGTCCACCAGCGACAGCAGCAGCCGCCGCAACAAGGGCAGCGGCGGCGAGCCGAGCAAGAACAGCAGTGGCCACGGCCTCAGCCGCAGTCGCAGCTCGAGCAGCAGCAGCGGTCGGAGCTCTGACGGCGTTGGCGTGGCCTCATTTCGAGGTGGCGAGGATCGCGGGCCGGGGGCCTCGACGGCGCTGCGGCGTGCGCCGCTCAGCCAAGTGCGTCGTGGTCGACCTCGGTCGCGCTCTGTTGGTGGTGACGATAGAATTTCTGAGCGGTCGCGCAGCCGCGGAGGTACCACTAGTCGGCGCGTCCGCAAGCGGCGGCGGTCTTCTCGCTCTGATAGTTTGCGGCCGGCGTCCTCAGACGGCGCTCGGAGCCGCCGTCAGAGTCAGGCGCGTCGCATCGCCGGTAGGGACGACCGGCGTCATGCGTTGCCAAGTGACGGCAGTCGCCGTCGGGGTCGGACGAAGTCTCCGCGGCGCTTGCGCTCGCGTTCGCGGCCGTCGCCATCGCCAAGTGGGCGCCTTGGCGCTGGCAGCGGGAGAGCGACGCGACGTTCAAGTGCGTCCAACGAGCGCTCCAAAGGTCAGGGGCGTCGTGGTCGCAGCCCGTCCCAGTCACCGTCCTCTGACTACTCGTCGGAGACGCCTTTCCGATCGTTGTCCCCGCCTCGGTCAGATCGACATGCGCGTACGCCGCGGGGGCGGGCGCCGGAGCGCCGCTCGCGCTCGCGCACACCGTCGCGCTATGAGCCGCGCTAGCGGCGCCGACATCGGTCGGGTCGTTGAAGGAAGTAGTGCGAGGACACTGTATGAGAGTTAATAGATGACGCTGGGGGAGCGCCCTGTGGCACCTGGGTCTGTTTGTCACCTGAACCCAGTGGGTGCCCAAGATGTGCGTGTTTGCTACTCGTACGGGCGCTTGTTTCATGTTTGTTTTGTTTGTATTGCACTGCTTGTTGTTGCTGCTCTATGGTGCGGACGCACTTGCGACCGGGCGCCTGCCGCACTTGGGGCAGGCATGAGAATGTTGGGTGGTGATCTTTGATGAGGAAATCGGTTTGTTTGTTGTCCCGAGGACTCTGCAATTCTGATTTGGGAGCAGTAGGCCTACTGCTTCCTCCCGGATGTCTGTTGTGTCCTGAGTCGATTTAAGAAAACTCGACTCTGCCGTGGACAATGCGGGCAAAGCAGTTTTCAATTGGGAGCAGTTGGCCTCCTACTCCCTCCCGGATGTTTGTTGTGTGCGAAGTCGATTTGGAAAATCGACTCTGCCGTGGACAATGCGGGCAAAGCAGTTTTCAATTGGGAGCAGTAGGCCTACTGCTCCCTCCCGGATGTCTGTTGTGTACACAGTCGATTTGGGAAATCGACTCTGCCGTGGACAATGCGGACAATGCGCCGGGGCACTCTTCTTCTGGCGCCTCACACAAGAGCTGTGCACGCACAGTGCAGGCGCACAGTTTGAAGCGCGCAGCCTCCTCTCCTTCATTTTGACTGTATCATTGTGCTGTGCTGGCCTGGTATAAGGCCGTGAGTGGCCGGTCAGCATCCAGTTGTGATAAAAGGAATCGTGTCCGAACCCAGATGTAAAACGCTCAGGGACTGCCCTATAAAAGTTTTGATAATATGTAATGTTAACGATGAGATTTTCTGTAATTGGACGGACAGCTGTTTTCTCGCCGAGAAACAGGGCCTTGAGCACAGGGGCGCACGCGTAACAGAGCTCGAGTAGCTCCTTTGTGCCGTGCCTCCCGTTGGTCGTGCCCCGCCCGGCCCCTTCAACCCAGCAGCGGGCGCACGATTGAGCTGGGCGTTGCGCGACCACCTTTGCGCAACCACCCTTGCCTTTTCCTTCTTCCTTGACGTGTGTGTCGTGTGTCAACGCCTTCCCAAACGTCAGGGAAGGTTCGTGTTATGGCGGATGCATCTGGGGCTGCTGCTCACGCTGCCGCTGAGAACGAAGCGCGCTGCCGGGCCTACATTGCCGTCGACGGAGGGCGCACGAGTGAGTCGGACGACGAGTCGTACAACGACGGCGGTAGCGACGGATCGACGTCTGCGCGGTACACCACCATGGCCGGCATGACCGCCAGCAGCAGCGACAGCGGTAGCGGCGGATTGAAGTCTGCGCGGTACACCACGATGGCCGGCATGATGGCCAGCAGCAGCAGCGGCTCTGACGCCGGCGCTGTAGCGACACACGATCGCGTCGTGACCCTGACACAGGACGTGAAGAAGCGCTCGCCGGGCTACTTTGACCAGCACACGGACGAGGAGAGGGAGTTTTACGACGTTATGGAGCCGTCGACCACACCGCATCCGGTGTTGGGTGCAGCACGAGACGGAATTGCGACGCACGTCGCCGCGCTGCTCTCGAGAGGGTGCTGCGGCTGGGGCCGGACGTGGCGTCGTCCAGAAGTGATGCACTTGGCGGCGCGCCGAGGATCCGTCGTGACTGTTGCCACTTTAATGCGCTATGGGATTCACGCAAACGCCGGCGGTGACATCTACGGCCACACGCCGTTGCACCTTGCGGCTCAAGCGGGGCATCAGCCCGTCGTACGAGTGCTGGTGGAGGCGCTGCTTGGTGTCCCCAATTTGTTTGGGGATGGACCGCTTCACGTGGCCGTGCGAAACGGCCGAACGGGCGTTGTGTCGTTCCTCTGGGCGTGCGGCGCGAGCGCGGTGCTTTCCAACAATTACGCGGAGTCGCCGATGACGCTCGCAGGCCCGCTTTCTTCTGTGATGGGTCAGACGGTCGCCAAGCGTGTCATGGGGCATGCCCACATGAGCGGCAGGGTGCTGGCACATGCTTTGGTGCCAGCGACATGGTGTGGTCGAGTTGGGTGGGTGCGCGCCCTGATTCACGCTGGTGCCCGGCACGACGTTGATGTCGTGGAGGAGGAAGTCAGTGCAATCGAGGCCGCAGTGTTTGGGTCGGATCCGACGGGAATCGTCGATACCCTTGTGCCGGTGGGTGGCTGCAGCGTTGGGCCTTTTCCTCCGCTTCCAAAGCCGGACGACCGCGCTGACGCGCCGCTCAACGCTCTTGCGCGCCGGGGGCGTGACAAGGATCTTCCTACAATGACCATCCTGCTTGCGGCCGGGGCGGACGCGAATTATCGCGACAAGGTCCCGTTGCATCACTCTTTCACGCCGCTCGAGAATGCGGCGTTTGTAGGGCGGAATGCGGCCATGGTCAAGAAGCTTCTCGAGCACCAGGCGGACGTCCACGCAGTCGGTGGGCTGGAGCAGAGGACAGTTCTACATTGGGCTGCTGTAGGTATGAGGCCTGAAATTTGCGGGCTGCTTATTGACGCAGGCGCCGATGTGCGCAAGCGGGACGGTGCCGGGCACACGCCCTTGCAGCTTGCAGTCAGACGGCGCGACTCCGTACGCTACCGCCGCAGGCGTCGTGGGCAGCAGCATGTGTCGCTTTCAGACGCTGACGCGACGCTTGTCGTGTTTCGGTGCACTGCGGCCGACGTTGAGGCGGGGGGCGGGTCGGGGGTGTGCGCAACGTAACGGTGATGCGAGACTGATGGGAAGTCCTGAATGGAGAGACCGAGGTGCGTGCTCTGTGTGAGAGAGATATTAGCGACTTCAGCCGGTTCGTATGCTGTCAGATTGATGCTGTCGTGCTTTTGGAATCGTTTGCTCGATCGTATTGCGTTGTTTGCGTCGATCGCATGCATGCTCTGTGTTGGGGGGGACGGCGGTTCTGTGAGCATGCGGGATTGTTCTGTAAACGAGTCAAACCGTGTTTCAAACAGTTCCGTCGCCATCCATTCGAGCAGAGTTTTATCAGTGGGTGGGAGTGGGGTGCGCTTCTGCATTGGCAGCGAGAGCCTGATATCGGGGCTGCTCCCATCATCCATCCTATGTGTGAGCTGATGCCTGTGTCTGTTTTGTGTGTCTTGCTTGTCAGGTCCCGTCACCGGACGGACCACTCGAGATCGGGCCGGGACCCTGCAGTCACCGTACCACCACTCGAGATCGAGTGGCCGAGGGGTTGCCTGCACGATACATATGGAGTTAGGTTGATTTGTTACAGTCCGCTCTGCTTTGAGGATTACTCTGTCGACTTGCAGTTAGGGAGCAGTAGGCGTACTGCTTCACCACATGTCTCTGATTTTCGCCAAATCAATGGGGTCAATCGACCTCGCCGTGGCACATGGGCCGGGACCCTGCGGTCACCGTACCACTCAAGTACGCACGAGGGGGACATGGGCTGGGGTTCGTTTTGTCTCTGATACTATGCGTGCGCCGTCTCGGAAAAGCCACAAAGCACTCGGGCGGCATCGGCCACTGGCCAATACCGATCGTAGACAGGCCGATATATGGTACAAAACAAATCAGCAAGTGACTTTTGGGTCTCCAAACGGCGCGGGAAGGAATGGACGCCGCAGGATGTCGTGCAGCTGTCACGTCATCTATGCATTGAAGATCGGTGCACTCAGTTGTCGTCCCTTTGTTGTGTGCCGCAAAAGCACTGGTGTCTTGCGCGTGGCGTGGGTTGGGTGTCTCAACCCTGCCTCTTTCCGTCGAGAAGCACGTGGCCCGCCTTTGCCAAGACGGGCTGAACCACCTGTTCCATGAGGCTGCCAACGATCCGTGTTGTGAGCAGGCGGACTGGACTTGTCTCAATCCTGTGGATGAAAATGGATCCCCAAATTGAGACGAGCAGCAAATTTCGAGTCACCCGTTACGATCGGCATTCACAAGCGCCCACTTTGGCGGCATTGTGCGGCGGCAAGGCGGTGTGGGCTGCTCTAGTGCTGCCTGTACACGCCCGCACAGCAATGCGATCCTTGGCACGGGCGCATCATTTGTGCTCTGGTTGGGGCTCTGGGGCTTGTTGGAGACCCACCCTAACCGAGTCGGTCGTCCATGCCCTGTGCACAGCAGGGCGGCGTTGCAATGTACAGCTCCTGCTGTCCTCCGAGACATGTCGTCGTCAGCATCCGACGTCTTCACTCACGTTACGCGTGCTACTCTGGCGGGGGCCACCGTGGTCGCCCTTGCCAAAAGTGGTACGTCACCGTCCGGGGAGGCGCCAAGCGCATCGTGTGGCCCGGAGGCAGGTCATCTTCCCGTCGGTGCCCTGGTCGTCGTGTTGGCCACGTTGCGCGACCTCTACGTTCTTCAAGTCTTTTCCTTTGCTGACGGGCGCTGCTTGGTACCCTTGGAGTCCCACAACGGGGTCGGGAGGCGCTTCCAACTCCCAGATGGGTCATGGGCGGCTGTCAAGGCCTGGGCTGCACGACACACACGACCGCTCCGGCTGAGCATCAGTCGGGCCGGTCATTTGGTCGGACCGCTCGTCGGCGGGGCGGCGTACGACGGCGTGCAGACGCAATTGACGAGCAACACGGCCTGGTTGGACGACCCGGCTTATGCACCCGTGTACGCCGCGGTGTGGCAGCTCAAACGGTTCGTTATGGGTCCACGTTTGGTGGCAGCCGCTGCTCGTGGTGTTGGTGGTGGAGACAACGTTAAGGGGACCGAGCCGACGTGGAGCCAGCTAGAGGGGATGCAGGCGTATGGCGGCGGATGCTGCTTGGTTCGGGCGAAGTTCGGTCAGGTCTCGTGGCCCCTGGCGGGCCGACATTTGGCACGGCGCTGCGATGCCTTGTTGTCGACGATGATGTCCTCTGTGTACGAGATGTGTTTGTGCTGGACGTGCCACCGACGTTTGCCGCTGATGTGCGCGTGTGGCAGCTTGTGCTGAGTCTTGTCTTGGAGTTTGAGGGGCCTGGCATTGATGTCCATGTCGAGCGGGCGCATGCAGACGTCACGGCGGCAGCAAGAGGTGATGCAGGCTCCCATGCGTCGCCGTCCGCACAGGCTGGAGCTGCACGCGCCGGTCACGGACGGGACGGGCGCCAAAGATGGTTTGATCGCGACGGCTCTCAGCTGGTTGGTGCCCTCCTCTACTGGCTGGGCGACGAGTTGGTCGCTGATGCAGCACGAGGGTCCCGTTTCGCGGCGTCGCTTCCTTCACTGACGCCTTTTCAAGTTGTGTTGTGGCTCGGCGTCGTCCGCCAAAGTGTGCTTCTCCCTCGATGGCGAAGTGGACGCGGAGCAAACGCGTCGTCAAGTGCACGACCATTTGCGCAGCAGCAGTTGCGAGACGCGGCAGATTGCGCAGCCGTTGCCCGCGGCGTTGTTTGCGATAATGTGACCGGGTGGGACGCTTTGGCGTTGACGGTCGGCTTTGCGGATGTAGAGGCCATGTTGGGCAGGTACATCCTTTTTGCGACGAGTTGCCTGGTTGGGCTGACCTGTGCCGCCCGTTCGATGTCTTCACGTGCGCGCTGGGACTGCAAGACGTCTGCCTGTTTCACGGCATGCCAGCAGCCGCCCGGGGTGTTCCTGGGGATGCGACAGCAGCGCGCGCGGAGGAAGCTGACAAACCTGGTTGTTGTCCTGGGGCTGCTGCGACGGCGGAAGAGACGGCCTATGGAAACTTGCAGCTTCGCACGTGTGGGGCACACTTTCTAGACCACGCGCTCCGCTGCACGTCGCCTGAAGCCATCCAGTTGCTTGTTTCATGGGCTCGCGTGGCAGATCCACTGCCTGCTCCATGTAGTGCGCCGCCCGCTGTCTCGTCGGGAAGCGGTGATGCGGTTGTGGGTGCCTGTAGCACAACCGAACGCCAACGTCGTTTGGGCTGCACGCCGACGTCGTCTTCCACTGTGACGGGGCTCGATTATCGCCCTCCGATTTGGAGTGGTCGCTGGTTTGATGCACCCCCGCGCCTTCTAAGGACGGTCGCGCGTGGCTCGACAGCTTTTCCATTGATGGATGTTGCGGGCGTTGCTGATGCTCAACGCCGCAATGCCCGTCGTCGTGGCGGCCGGCATTCACGCTCGCATGGACAGCCTGTCGGGGATGAGCGCGTGGGGCGGAGAACCTGTCGGGACGAGAGCAGCAGCAGCAGCAGCAGCAGCAGGCGTTCTGGCTCTGTCGGCGAGACTACTACAGGCCAATCTTCTGGCAAGGACAACAATCTGTCGGACGGTGCCAGTGACGAGACCCGCAGCGACATGACTTCGGCGTACGAATCGTCGTGGCAGCCGCCAAGCGAGCACTTGAGGCCGTACACCCGCGCAGAGATTTCTGCTTTTGAGCGTCGGACCCAGTTTGGAATGTTGAGTGCCACCAAAGTGTGGGTTGTTGATGCTGCTACTGCCTTCCGTGGATCCTCCGCACGCGCAAATCGCCATTATGGTGGTGGTGGTGGTGGAGGGTCTTCCGTCGTTGAAGACACGCAAGGCGCTAGTCAATTTGTCGGTGGCCGTGGCGGTGGCCGCCCTGGCGATGCGCTCACATTAGTGGACCGCGCAATGTGCCTGGTCGCACAAGCTCACGTGTGCTCGTTTGAGCAGCTTTGGTCCACGTACGGGATGGCGAATGGCGGCGGCGTGGAGCACTTCTCCGTTAGTGAGTGACTTTGTGACGAACTTGGCCAAGCTTCCCGGTCGGGCAGTGCAGCTGGTCTGGCGGACGGGACGAAGCCCAAGCACCATGCGATTGACGCTGGTGGCAGCAGCGCAGGCAGGAAGCTTGATGGCGCTGGCGGCGACCGCGGAGGGGCAGCGGAGGGCCACACGCTTCCTCGGACGCTGCTGCGTACTGTTCAGATGATTCTCATCGACCTGCCGTACAGCACCCGTCGGTTGAACAACATGACGATGTCGGCGCACGATGAGCTGAGCGACCGCGACATGGGCGTCGTTGTGGAGGAGGCTGTCAAGATGTTGCGGCCTGGCGGAAACATTCATGTCTTCTGCGCGCCTGCACAACGCCAGCCGTGGATTGACAAGCTGCGTTTGGCAGTCGAAGGTGGCAGCAGGTCGTTGAGCGGTACGACTTCCCGTCCCGGCGATAGTGCTGATGGTGGAGGCGGCGCTGGCGGTCAAGGCGGCCGTGGCGGCCGTGGCAGCACGAGCGGAAGTAGTGCGCTTGGCGCGTTGAACAAGCGCAAGGCGCCCGCCGTGCGGTCCTCACCCGGGGCGGCAGTGTTACACGTCGACAGCGCGCCATTGTACCTCGTCAGGGACCCGCGGTCTTTCACGTCGCTCCGAGGCGGTTTTACTGCGCTGAAAAATAAGGTCGAAAAGGTTGTGCGGGCCACGAGGTGTGGGCGCAGACGCCAAGACGAGTACGACATGGTCAACTACCGCAACTTCAGCATGGTGCCTTCCCGCTTCCGCGCACACGAGAACGTCATCGACAACGTGCGCGGACCCACCTTTCAAGAGGCCGTACGTGACGCCCCTGAATGTGGAGGGGGCCCAGGCAAGTGGTTGCGGCCCGAGCAAATGGGTCGCGGGCTTCTCCAAGAGCTCATCCTTCGCAACAGCCAACCTGGCGACACTTTCGTCGACTTTTTTGCGGGAACCCTTTCTACCGCCATGGCGTGTGTGTCAATGCCCGTGGGGCAACATCGGTTGGTGTTTTGCGGTGAGCGGGACCCCCGTGTCGTTGAGCTCGCTTTTTCGCGGCTACGTGCTGAGTTTGTGGACGCAGTTACGTTCCGGTGGTTTGCGAGTTGCGGCCGCAGTGACGACGTGGTGCAAGCTTGTCAGGATCTGCGCCGACAGGAGGACGCGCTGAAGAAGGAGCACCAAGCTGGCTCATCCTCCGTCGGCCCACCATGTCTGGGACACCGGCTGGCGACGGCAGCTGAGCTGGGCTGGGCGCCTCCCGCGGTGGAGTCGAGACTTCCTTGTAATTCCGCGTTGCCTCCAGAGCTCGTCGCGTTTCTTGCGTGCTGCTGGGCTGGCGATGCCGACGCATCTCGGGCGTTGTATGAAGAAGGCAACCCTCTGTCGTCGACGTCGGGAGCAGAGTTGGCCACCCATGTCCTGGCGCTCAAAGGCGTTGGCGTTGGGAGGTGGCCTGTGGAGTTCCAACGCCGCCTGGCTGTGGAGGATGCTGTGACGTTGATGGACGCTTGTGCATCTCAGTTGGAGCTGTACACGGCGCTGTCCGGGCAAGGCGGCGGAACAAGCGGTCTTGGTGTCTTTTCCGGTCGCTTCATTTGTGCGGGAGAGCGCGTAGCTCCATTTTTTGGCACCATTGTGTACGCCAACCCAAGCACGCAGACGGTCAAGTCGGGGCGGTACGCGAGTGACGTGCTTGGTCAGCACGGACCGACCACACGTGACATTGCGTCGCGTGCTGTGGAGGTAGAGGTTCTGGTGCCACCATGCGACGGCGGTGGCCTAGATGATCGGGTCGACCATCGGCACGCCGATGGGCCATCTACATCGTGCGAGCCGCGCTCGGTGCCGACAGAACCTCCGATTGCGCATTTAAGAGCCGTCCGGTTACGTGCGCGGCGGCCGGAGCGGGCAGCGGCATCGGGCAACGACGAAGCGGGTATGCGTAGCCGCTCTATTTGGGTTGTTCCCGCTCCCTACTGCGTGGGGGGTTACGTCAACGACCCTCGTGCATCGTCACCAGCTGATGAGGTGCGGGCGGCGGCGTCGTCGTCGTCGACAACAGCCGCTGGTGCTCGCACACCCAACGCGAAACTGTGAGTCACGGACATGTTTGGCCGCACCAAGTTGACCGAGCTGTTGGACTTTGACGCGCTTCACATTTCGGCGATCAAGGACATCCGTGTAGAGGAGAAGGTCCTGGTCGATTATGGGACTCAGTACGATTCCTCCCGGGACAGGAAAGAGCGAGAGCGCGGCACACGCAGCACGCCGCATACGTTTTTTCCATTGCGTCAGTAGACAGACTCTTATACCATATGTCTTGTGCGTCGTTGTCGTGTTTTGTTTTTCTCTGCTGTGCGCCGTCGATTACTGCGGCCCAGTTTTCGTGTCTCGCGCAGCCTGTGCCCCCAGGCTTGAAAAGGGCCGTTTCCGATGGCTTCGTCACGCTGTTGACGAGGCACACGCATTTGCCTTGATTCTTTGCGTGCAGTAGTTGGTGTGGACCAGAGCACTGGAGGCACGTTGGCGTACATCAACGAAAAGTGGGCCAAGGTGGCTCAATTTGGATTTCAGTCGAGCACGATTGCCTGGCCCTCTGTGACGCGGAATCATGTGCGTCCCTGAGACAGTCAAATCGTGAAACGACCTCTTGTTGTCTGCACTGGAGGGGGGCAGAAATACACCGATGCGATGCGTGCGTGTGTGTCTCGCTATCACTGCATCGCATGCAAGCGATGAGTGCACCGAGGCGGCAGTCAGATCAGTGTCGGCGCCTGCATCCTCTGCACTAATTTCTTACAGGCCGTGGACGTGCGGTTGATGGCATTGATTCAGACCGCCGAACATGATTTCCTTCGCTGTGGCAGAAGGGACTCCCGACTTGGGCGGTGTCCTGGAAGAACAGCAGACACGGAGGTCGGACATAGTGCATGCAGAGCGGTGGCGCACGATGAAATCTCCAACCCCCACAATGCGGCCATGTCGTGAGTCGGGCGAGCGACACGCGGTGGCCAGATTAGCAAGCGGTAGTTGGTCATCAACGTCGAACTGACGCCGCTCAATTATGGCAGTCAATACCCTGCACTCATCATGCAGAACCGGCTTGTGCCACTGAGAGACACGGGCGGTCTGTCCGAATCTCGTTGTATACATGAGTGGTGCTACTTTGAACATATGGGGGCTACTTACAAAATACCCGATACGAAGATCACTCTGACGTCGTATCCTTTTCTCCAGAGTGCGCATGACGCGGGGTGTCTGAAAGTCCGCGGCAGGTCGTCGTCAGAACCATTAAGCAAGGCGGTGAGGAAGCGTTTGGTTCTCACTCGCATCACTCCGCGGGTGGGTGGTTCTCACCCTAGAGGTGGTGATGTATACCTGTCGTGCTACTCTCATGGTTTATCTAAGTAATGGAGGAGGGGAGAGGGGGGGCTGTTTCTCGATATACATCCGGCGGATTGGTAGAGACGTGCGTTTCATACTGTAACGTGGAGGTCATTGTTGATCACCCCAGCGCCACATAAGCTTCCCAGCATATTCCAACACAAAACATCTGATGCACAGCATTTCTCTTTTCTTGGCCCATCGGCCTTCCCCGTGAGGATCTAGTAATGTGGAGTGCGTCTTTTTTCTCCCGACCACTGTGGTGTACATGTCCCTCATCACACTGTACGCGGCGAGGGGAGGACACGTTCGTTCAGTCACGTGTGCTCAGGCCAAGCGTCATAATCATGGTTGTGGAGTCACGTGTGTGCAGCCAAGCGTCATAAGCTCGTCGTTGAGTCACGTGTGCTCGGGCCAAGTGTCACGTACAGGGCTGCCGGCTTATGTCTGACATACAAAATATCTGATGGACAGCATTTTTGGATCCCGGCATTTGGGTTCTCTGCGTTGTAAAATGGGTCTTTTCTGCCGCCAGCACCATGGTTTCTTGACCCGCTATGTCACTGTACGCAGCTGCAGGACACGCTCGTTCAGCCACGTGTTGGTAGGCCAAGCGTCGTTTGCAGGCCCCTCGGCAAATGACTGTCAGCGCACCCAATGACATGTGCTTCAATATAAGTACGTAATCATCAGTTGTTAGTGCATGACGCTTGTCTCAACTGTCAAAACATCGCAGACCTCTATTGTTTGCCGCCGATCGTTCATCGGCCACGTACAGCGGTCCACTCGAGCAACGTAAATTTTTGTCCTTGACATGTTGTCAGCAGGGCCGGTCCCTACAGTACACTTGAAAGTGCTACGATGTCATCAGTCCTCGGTGACGTTCGTGGTACCCAACCAGACGTCTCCACCATGCCAAATAAGACGCCAGCTGTCACAAGACTATGCACGGGCAGGGCAGTCATATTCTACTGTAAAAAACCAAAACCAAAGAGAGCGATGCAGCCGGACAGGTATAACAACATTTGTAGTGTGCCGGATATAGCCACTTGGATGAGAACAAGTGCGAGATGGACAACGTCTCATGGTCAATGCTCTGCATCGTACCTGCCGGATCAGATCGTCGAAAACTTGTCGAGTTTCAGTCCCGTAATCGTAACGCAGAACAGGAGATATTGGGCACACTGGAAAGAGACCACTGCGGGCATTCATTATCCAGATTTTTGTCGTCGAGCGATCGATTCTTTGCAGCGGTCCGTCCCTCACTGTAGGCACTGTCTGTTTTATTACATGTGAGGTACGCCACTTCACCTGTAGCCCCAATAAAGTGGGGACGTGGACACCACAGTAGCACATCATACCGTTTGTGCACGTACCACGATCATGACTCAATCAATAATGCATTGCGATAAACTATTGCAGACCGCCCAATTTTGGCCGATCCGAACAGGAACACAAGCACAAGGGGGACGAGGACAAGAGTGCGAAGTACGGACTGACAGCCTTTAAGGACCAAATCACAGTACATCTCAGGCTCTATTTTTGGAAACATCTGAGTGAGAATAGAGCTGTCAGAGAATTGATGAACGGGGGGCTGCCCTGGCTCCCCTTCTACGGGTGATTTGGTCCGAACATGACTCGAAAAGATCTGAAGGTCGCACAAGGTGCACCGCACT
>ENA-ORXT01001768-ORXT01001768.1-marine-metagenome-genome-assembly--contig:-NODE-1768-length-27838-cov-3.834588_pt1 | contig 27838 bp, 28 predicted proteins | sample MGYA00237868_ERZ511482 | MGnify/ENA metagenome assembly ERZ511482
ATTATGCCTTTAAATAAATCTCAAATAAAAATCGCAGCCTTAGAGACTGGATTTCACTTAGTAGGCATTACTACAGTAGATAATGTAGATAATGCTGAGGATGATGCAGCCAAACATCTTAAAAATTGGTTAGATTCAGGATATCAAGCTGATATGGCATGGATGGAAAACCCCAAAAGAGAAGATATTCTTGCCTTTATGCCTGAAGTGCGATCTCTTATTTCCGTTGCTCTTAACTACTATACTCCCCATCAGCGTTCAAACGATCCAGAGATAGGCAAAATCTCCCGTTATGGCTGGGGGCGCGACTACCACAAGGTTATGGGCAAAAAACTTAAGGCTCTAAGTGCTTGGTTACGATCGCAAGATGAATCAATTGTAACTCGCCACTGCGTAGATACTGCCCCCGTACAGGATAAGGTTTGGGCGCAACGGGCAGGAATTGGTTGGCTAGCCAAAAATGGTAATGTGATTACTAAAGAATACGGTAGCTGGGTATTTATTGGAGAAATTTTAACCAATATAGAATTAACTCCTGATACAGCCCACACCAACCATTGTGGCACCTGCACTCGCTGTCTTACTGCTTGTCCGACTAATGCTATTGTCAAGCCTTACGTAGTGGATGCAAATCGCTGTATTGCCTACCATACAATCGAAAATAGGGATGCCCAACTACCCCAAGAAATAGCCGACAACCTATCAGGTTGGGTAGCAGGATGTGACATTTGCCAAGATGTCTGCCCTTGGAACAAGCGTTTTGGCAAAGAGACAGATATTGACGATTTTCAGCCTTATGCTGCTAATATTCAGCCAAAATTAAGTGAATTAGCTAGCCTATCCGAAACAGATTGGGATCGACGGTTTCGGGCATCTGCCTTAAGAAGAATCAAACCCGCCATGTGGCGACGGAATGCTTATGCTAATCTAAATAAAAGCAAATAATTGTTTCTAAAAAACGAATATTTAGATCGTTATTAAGTATAATTACTTTATATATATAATCAATATAACGAGGATTTAATGGCTGCTAAGGTAGTTCTGTTTGATTTTGATGGTACTATTGCGGACACATATAATGCAATCGCAACAATTACCAATCAATTATCTTCTGAATTTGGATACAAAAGTCTAAGTAAAGACGAATTATTATTACTTAAAAATTTAAGTTCCCGCGAGATAGTGAAGCTATCCGAGATTTCTATATTTAAAATACCTTTTTTAGTCAGAAGAGTACGAACAGAATTAAGTAAAGAAATTGGAGATTTATCCCCCATTAAAGGGATTAGCAGCATTTTGTTTGAGTTGAAAAACAGGGGTTATATCCTAGGGATTGTTACTTCTAATAACAAAGAGAATGTTGAAATATTTCTGCGCAAAAATAAGCTAGATTTTCTGTTTAGCTATGTTTATTCAAGTACTTCTATTTTTGGCAAACATAAAATAATTAATCAAACTATTAAAAATAACCAGCTAAGTAAAGCTGATGTTATTTATGTCGGCGATGAAACCAGGGATATTAGATCTTCTAGAAAAAGTAATATTGGTATTGCAGCAGTCAGCTGGGGTTTTAATGCCGCAGAAATATTACAAGAGTATAAACCCGACTATCTAGTTCATCAGCCTTCAGAATTATTAGAGGCGATCGAACTTTATCATGGTCGAAAAGTGAAAACTATTGCCAATTAATCTACTGCTATTTAATTATCTTTATTGATTAAGTTACCCTGAAGAAACATTATTACAAAAAAAAATTAGCTTATTTTAGATGGTAGAGAATAATAATCCCGAATTTTTGCTGTTTGTTCAACATGGTTGGGCAGACACAGGGAATACGATTGGTAGGCTAGCTAGGGCAGTAGCAAGCCCAGAAACAATAGTTACTGTACCCAGTTTGGGATTAATTAAAACTTTTATCAGTATTGAACCCCTAGTCAAGGAAATAGAGCGAATTGCCACAGAGATAATCAAAAAGTATCCAGATACTCCTTGGAAAATCATCGGACATTCTATGGGAGGGTTGATGTGGCTAGAAGTACTCGATCGTAATCCTCAGTGGTGGCATAAAGTACATTCTCTTGTTCTTTTGGGATCACCTGTTGGTGGCTCGAATCTCGCCAGAATAATCGATCCTTTGGGTATCGGTATCGGTACAGCAAAATGCTTGGGTAAAAATCGTCGTGAGATAGCTCAAAGAATTGCTCAAAAAATTCCTACTCTTTCTGTGGCTAGCGATATTAATTCGGGTACAGATGGCTTGGTTACGGTAGAAAATACTAAGTTTGACTATGCCAATTGGGTATTAGTCTCCGATATACCTCATTCTGCTATGAGATCCGACTCCCATATGATTCCTCTGATTAAAGACTTTTGGGCAAACCCTAAATTAGGCTCTCCTCCTTCTACCGATTATGCCACCCAGTTGATTCAGACTTTACGCTCAGTGCCAGGAATGACTGATACTGACTATCGCAATTTTAAGCGATCGCAAATTATTGCTACCTGTGATGATGGTACTACTATTCATACTTGGAATAATTCCTTGGGGGTAAGTTATGTCTATATCGGTATTGGCGATAGATGCGTCTATGCAGGATATGTGGGGTTAATTCATGCTTATGGCTTAAGCAAGGCAATCTCAAAGCTGAGTTCAGACATCGCTCAAAATCAGCGAAATATTGCCTAAAATAATTCTGAAAAAAAATATTTTTCAGATTACTTGACAACTCAGGGTAGATCATTGCTATGATGACTATGTCGCAAACGTTGGGGTGTGGCCAAGTGGTAAGGCAGCGGTTTTTGGTATCGCCATTCCTAGGTTCGAATCCTAGCACCCCAGTAAATTGATTAATCTCGATCTTCCCTCGCAAGTTAATGGTCTTAGAAGTATCAAAGAAGACAACTAATTCCAGTTATCTAGAAAAGATCCTTGGCTAATTCCAATCAAACGACGGTACTGCACCACGGCTTCTGTTTCACTTAATCCTGCAATAATATCTACCGCCATCCGAATTTTTTCGAGACTCATTTCGGTTTTGCTACCATTGTTCTCTTCAATTTCGAGAAATTCCTTGACAAAACGAGCGGGAATAAAGCTCAGATCGCGATCGCGAATCGCTTCTAGATAGATTTCAAATAGAGTTTTGATAATTCTTTTTTGTCCATATCTCTGGGTAGCTAAACGAGGATCGGAGATGACATATGCCCAGACAATACGTTGCAAAAACTTGAGTTCTTCTTCTCGGTTACGGTTATATTTAAGATAGCCACGATTGCCATATTCACTGCTCAACTCTATAGACTGAATGTAGGTTTGAATTAACTGTGAGCTAATACGTTTAATTTGAGCTTTTTGTTCAAAAGAGCCTGGGCGATACTGTCCCTTAAGATTATAGGTAGCATCGAGAAAGTTTTGGAATCGATGGGGATTAGCTTTGACGACTCTGGCTACACGGTTGTGAGGAGACTCCTGTAGCCATTCAGTGATAAAGCGATCAAATTCATCCCAATCTGTTGCTAATAGCTCTAAAGGAATCAAACCAGCTAAATAAAAATCTTCTAAATCGTGGACGCTGTAAGTAATATCGTCCGCAAAATCCATAATACTGGCTTCGACAGATTGAGTTTCACCACCTTCTGGTTTAGCAAATTTAAAAGCTGAATGGTCTAAACTATAGATAGAGTACTTGCGATGTTTTTTACTTGTAGAATCAGGCGATCTCAACCAAGGATATTTTAAGACAGCGTTGAGGGTAGCCTGAGTTAAATTTAAGCCATAATAATCAATGCGGTGAATCGCTAGTCTTGTCAAAATGCGAAAAGATTGAGCATTCCCTTCAAAACCATCCCATAACCCCGCCTTTACTGCACATTCATCCAATTGTTCCTCCGCAGTGTGACCAAAGGGAGGATGTCCCAAGTCGTGAGCCAAAGCAGCAGCTTCTACCACATCTGGATCTACACCACCAATTACATCTGCCACATCAGGCTGTTCGGCAACCAATCTTTCAGCTAATCTACGAGCTACCTGAGCTACCTTGAGTGAATGAGTCAGACGATTGTGAAAAACATGACCTTCTTGCGCCGTAACCACCTGGGTAATCTGGGCTAAACGTCGAAATGCCGAAGAATATAAAATGCGATCGCGGTCAACTTGAAACGATTTACGATTGTCTCCTGGCTTGTCCCCTTTGTTTCCAAAGGGAGTATGTTGTCTTTGATGTCTTTTCCACATAAAAAAACAATCTTAAAAAAGGCGTACTGTTCAATTCGATAGTATGCCTTAATAAAATTTTTAGCCCTAATTTTGAGCAAAAATTACAAAATTTCTAAATCCCAGGTACAATTAAATTTTGCTTTTCCTTCTTCAACTAGTTGCCAGGCAGCCTCTTTTAGAGTTCGATGAGATAGGGTGGTTTCGCCTCCCAAGCTCGAACCTAATTCTTGCAAACTCATTGGGATTTCGTGTTTTTTTAGTTCAGCTAATACCAATTTTCTAGTTTCCTCTACTTGTTCGACAGCAGATAGTTTCATGGGCTTTTACTAATTAAGTTAAAATGCGCAGGTTAATACTATATATAGCGTTTAATCAGATATTTTTCTCATTTTAAACTCTACCCATAGTGCCGTCTATCATTATGCAACAAGATCGACAAATCTGCGCAAAAGATTTTTTTAAAATTTAGTCATTCCCTGACTTTTGAATACAGCTATTGGCTTTTAATTAGACTTCCGAATAATTACGCAAAAATAAAGCAAAAAACAAAATCACTTAAATAAATACTGAATATTAACTGAGGCGAAATTACAATTTTGCTGTTTATAATCAGAGGCGAATATTCGAGATTATCGATAAGTATGATTACGCAGTGCCTTAACCCTAATTGTCTTCACGTTAATCTCTCAGACACCAAGCTATGTGAAAAATGCGATTCTACATTACTTCTAATGGGCAGATATCGTGCGGTTAGTCTGTTGGGGCAAGGTGGTTTTGGCAGGACTTTTTTAGCGATCGATGAATTTAAACCATCTAAACCACGCTGTGTTATCAAGCAGTTCTTACCAGAAGTTAAAAGCAAGAATGCCATAAAAAAGGCAACTGAATTATTTGAAAGAGAAGCTACTCGCCTAGATGAATTAGGTCAGCATCAGCAAATTCCCGAACTGTTGGCTTTTTTTAATCAGGAAGAAAGAAAATATTTAATTCAAGAATTTATTGACGGTGATGACTTAGCCAAAGAACTAGAAAGCGAAGGTATTTTCGATCATCAAAAGATAACAGAACTATTATACGATTTGTTATCAGTTCTAGACTTTGTTCATAGTAAAAATGTAATTCATCGCGATATTAAACCAGAAAACATCATTAGAAGAAAAAAAGATAATAAGCTGGTTTTAGTGGATTTTGGCGCAGCCAAAGAAGCAGTAGAAGGTAATGTTTCTGTGGTTGGTACAATTATTGGCTCAGTAGCATACATCGCTCCAGAACAAGCAGTAGGAAAAGCTAAATTTGCCAGCGATCTTTACAGTCTTGGTGCAACCTGTCTCCATTTATTAACAGGGATTAAACCAACAGAACTTTTTGATGTCACTGAAGGAGAATGGATGTGGCGCGAATATCTTCAGGATAATGAAATCGACTATGAATTAAGTCGCGTTTTAGATAAGCTCGTAGAAGGGGCAACTAAACGACGCTTTCAATCGGTAAGTGAAGTAATAGAGATTTTGGGAGGAAACACTAACCCCAATGTAACGTCTTTTTCTACACCTGAATCTGCTAAAAATCGACGCAATGATCGTTACTCTACTAAACATAAGGTAAAGCCTGTCAGAGCTAAAAAGCAAGTTCAACAATTAGAGTTAAAGATTATTGAATACGACTATAAAACTATTTCTAACGATGCCTGTTTAATTATAGGTAAGAAATCCAATTTGCCAACTCGTAATCATCATGGAAAAGCTAAATATATTACTTTAAACTTAGGCAATGATATTACTTTAGATTTAATTGGGATTCCTGGTGGAAAATTCTTAATGGGTTCATCTGAAGATGAATTGGAAAGAGAAAAAGAAGAAAGTCCTCAACATCAGGTTTCAATCCGTCCCTTTCTAGTCGGTAAATATCCCATTACTCAAGCTCAATGGCAAGCCATAATGGATAGTAATCCTTCTCGATTTGTCGATACCAACTCATGCCAGAGTAACAAGCCTGTCGAACGAGTATCTTGGTTTGACTGTGATTTATTTTGTGATAGATTATCTCAGATGATAGGCAGAGAATTTAGACTCCTAACCGAAGCAGAATGGGAATATGCTTGCAGAGGAAGAACGACAACTCCCTTTTATTATGGATGGACAATTGGTACTGGATTAGCCAATTACAATGGCGAAGATGTCTATGGATCTGGTTTTGAAGGAGAAAACCGTCGCTCAACTACAGATGTTGACAGTTTTTCACCTAATAAATTTGGGCTTTACGATCTTCATGGCAATGTAGCAGAATGGTGCAGCGATAGTTGGCATAATAGTTACCAAAATGCTCCTACGAATGGGAATGCTTGGGATAGTAAAAATCCTAAAGATTTTCGTATCCTTCGAGGGGGTTCATGGTTGCATTTGCCAGGATCTTGTCGTTCCGCTCAACGCATCAAATCCGATCCTAAAAATAAGTCTGATGCTTTTGGTTTCCGTATTGCTGCCAGTATCTAATCGATCGCATTCTCTATATAAAGAAAAAAATATTTTCTTAAATTTGTTTTTATTTTAGATAAGAAAAGTAGATTACTATATAGTGATATTTTTTAAATTTTCTAATATTTAGTCAGTGATAAATTAACTAAATTAATTAAATAGATAATTATGTCTAAATTGACTAAAAGTAATCAAGACTTATTTAAAATTTTAGTAGCGGTAGCTTGGATTGATGGTGAAATTCAATCTGAAGAAAGAGTGTTGTTAGAAAAAATAGCAGCCGAACATGACTGGAAATTATCCGAAGATCTGTTTACTACTCAACAAGATACCTCAACCCGAAGGTGTTATGAGTTGCTAAAAGAGTATTTAGGCTCAAATCCTCACCCTGAAGATTATGATAATCTTCTTTCGGCAGTCAGCACCTTAATTTATAGCGATAATGATATTACTACAGAAGAAGCGTCACTGCTAACTCACATACAGAATTTAGATCCCAATAATCTTGGCAGTAATTCCACTTTTGATAAACTAATTGGTAAGATTCAAAAGCTCTATCAAAAGGGAGTTAAAAGCGTTTAAATATGAATCAATGGTTTTGATGGGTTACGCTAATTCCTATCCCATTCTAGGAATCTTGCTGTAATTTTGCGATCGCCTGATACTCACTCTTAAAGCTATCTAGCAAGCGGCTATAAATAGGCAATATTTGCTTGTATTTGGCTACATTTGCCCGAATAGGCTTATATACCTTGCTGGGTGCTACATGTTTAAAATCGCTTAAATCTTTGATTTTACCCAAGGCATATTGTCCTAAAATGGCTGCTCCTAAACAAGAACTTTCATAACTTTCAGGAACGCTAATTTCGCGATCGCAAATATCCGACAGCATTTGACACCACAAAGACGAACGGGCAAAACCCCCCGCAGCACTAATACTCTTTATGTCTCTTGTTCCTTCTACAGCCTGAAACACTGAAGAAAGGTTGTAGATAACCCCTTCTAATACGGCTCGAATTAAATGGGCTTTATTGTGGTGCAAGCCTAAACCAAAAAAACTACCCCTAGCATTAGCATCCCACAAAGGCGATCGCTCTCCTGCTAAATAAGGATGGAAAATCAATCCTTCTGAACCTGGGGGAATAGTATTAGCGATCGCTGTTAAAATATCATATGGGTCTTGTTTGAGTAACTCTGCCGTATTAATCTCAACATCAGCCAAGTTATCTTTTAACCACCGTAGAACAATACCACCGTTATTAACCGCGCCTCCAATCACCCAATAATTTTCTGTTAAGGCATAGCAAAACAAAAGCCCTTGAGTATCTATTCCAGGCTTATTGAGTGTAGTGCGAACAGCCCCACTAGTACCCATCGTAATTGCTACCGTACCAGGTGCGATCGCGCCTAAGCCAAGATTTGATAAAACTCCATCATTCGCCCCAATAACCAGAGGAGTATCAAGATCGATACCCATTACTTGGGCATATTTACTCTGCATTGATGAGAATACTTGAGTTGTCGGTACGAGTTTAGATAGTTGGGAAGGTTTAATTCCTGCAATTGACAACGCTTCTTCATCCCAATCTAGATCGTGGAAGTTAAACAACCCTGTTGCCGAAGCAATAGAATAATCTACTACATATTCTTGAAATAGCTGCCAAAAAACATACTCTTTAATGGAAATAAATTTTGCAGCTTTTTGCCAAAGCTCACTCTCATCTTCTTGTAACCACATCAGCTTAACTAAGGGTGACATTGGGTGAATTGGCGTACCCGTGCGAGCATAAATTTCGTACCCGTTGTATTCCTGCTTTAATTTTTCAGCATAACCAGCACTGCGGTTATCTGCCCAGGTTAAACTAGGAGTTAGAGGTTTACCGCGAGCGTCCACTACAATAAGACTGTGCATAGCTGCACTAAAAGATAAGCAAAGAATATCTGACTGCTCGATCTCTCCTCGACAAACTACTTCTTTGACTGTGGTTAATACCGCCTGAAATATCTCATCAGGATCTTGTACCGCTGCACCTTGAACTGGAGCATTCAAAAGATATCCTATGGTATATTGCTCGATCGCATTTCCCGCCAGATCGAACAATACTGACTTAGTGCTTGTTGTACCAATATCAACGCCAATAACATATTTACTCATGAGATTTATTTCTCCATCTCAAGAAAATCTATCTGCATAAGAAGTCTATTTATCAAGCATTCGGCTAGCTTCGTTTGGTTTCAACCTTTGAATATCCTGAAAATTTTCAACCTGTTTTAAATGGCTTCTAGCTTCTACATAGTTGCTAATACGAATCAAAACCATACTTTCATATACTGGATCTTCTGGTTCAACAACTTCTAAGAAAATCTCCTCTAGCTTTTTGCTTTCAATATCATTTTCTAAATATTTTAAAAAAGCATCCCTTTTCCATTGACGTACAGTTACCAAGCACCATTGTCCAGAAGCAGCAGGTGGTTGATTGATGGTTTCCATATTGTTTTTAAAAACTATTAGCAATGTTTAAACACAAACCAAATAATCGATTGTGCTTTTTTACCATACTGCTATTCGATCTAATTTGACACCTTATATTTTAAGAAATGAACCTAATAACCCAAGTCTATCTACCGTTAAATTTAATTGAAAGAATGAGCGTTTTGCACTGATTCAATCACCTGATCGGCTAAGGAAAGAGGAAGTTCCTGATGATGAGACGTAATGCCGTGTCCAATTCCTGCCATTAAACCTAAAATTGAAGGGAGAATAAATGATGCCAAGTTCTTCATTGATGTCTTCATTGCTTGCTTTTCTCTAAGATGGCATCGCTGAAGACTGTATTTTGTAGCCAATCTTACCAAAACTCAACAGAAGTTAATCAAAAATGCGTTTTGTACATCAATTCAATTAAATAATTGCAAATCAAACGATTCTGTAGAACGATATACTTTTTGTAGATATAAAAAATTATTTTATTTGATGAATATTATTACAGATCTTCTTTTTCCTAAATCTAAGAATAAATCTAATTCGGAAACATCTAATGGACTCCCAGTATTAGATCGCAACCCACGGGGAATACATATTAAATCTGCCCCAGAAATTGAGAAAATGCGACGTTCGGGGAAAATTGTCGCTACAGTACTCAAAGAGATTCAGTCAATAACTAAACCAGGAATGACAACTGCCGATCTGGACGAATATGCCGAACAGCGTATCCGTGAAATGGGAGCAACTCCAAGTTTTAAAGGATATTATGGCTTCCCTGCTTCAATTTGCGCCAGCGTCAATAACGAAGTGGTGCATGGCATACCAAACTCTAAAACAGTAATTCGTCGCGGAGATGTTTTAAAGGTAGACACGGGTGCTTTCTGCGATGGATTTCATGGTGACTCTTGTATAACGATCGCGGTAGGGAAAGTATCAAAAGATGCAGCTAAACTAATCAAAGTAGCCCAAGAGTCTTTATATAAAGGCATCGAACAGGTTAAAGCAGGTAATCGTCTGCTAGACATTGCAGGGGCGATCGAAGACCATGTAAAAGCGCATGGTTATAGTGTGGTAGAAAACTACACTGGACATGGTGTAGGCAAAAACCTCCATGAAGCACCGTCAGTATTTAATCACCGCACTAAATGGATGCCTAACGTCAAGTTAAAGGCAGGAATGACTTTAGCGATTGAACCAATATTAAACGCAGGCTCTAAACATACTAGGGTATTACGCGATCGCTGGACGGTAGTTACAACGGATAATAATTTGTCTGCTCAGTTTGAGCATACTGTATTAGTTACTAAAAACGGCTATGAAATTCTCACCGATAGAGAATAATTTAAATTGCTATTAAACCCCAATGGCATGATAACGATGGGGTTTAATAATAGTTAAGCTCGCTTATGTTTATGCTTTCTTTTTTTATCAATTAGCGATCTCCTCATGTTGGGAGGAATAGCCAAACTTTGAATAACCTGATACTGGCGATCGTCTTCCATATGCTTTAGTTCAGTATAGTCAAGCCAATGGATACAGTTGACGGGACAGGTATCTCTTGCTTCTTCAACTAGCTCTTCCGTATCTCCATCTTGATTGAATACCCTGGCTCGTCCATGATCTGGTTCGATATAAAAGGTGTTAGCTGCAACGTGAGTGCAATGTTTGCAGCCGATACAAATATTTTCGTCTACATAAACTCCCTTTTGTCGCCAGACTCCACCCAACTCTGGTTCAAAACCGCTTCTTTCTTCGGCAGCATTTCGTAAAACGCCGCCTAATTCTGGCTCAAAACCACTTTTCTCTATAGGAGAAAAATCGGACATTAGGCACTCCAGCGTTGAACAACTAAGCGAATCGAACCATCTTGTTGGTTTTGCTGTTCGGTAATATTAAATCCTTGATTAGCAGTTTCGCTAACTACGGTGTTGTAGGCATAGCGTTGAGTTACCTGGCGCAAGAAACCTTCTACGGTTAAAGGCTGCTGCCAATATTGTAAATCTGCTACTAGCTCATATTCGCTACCATTCCAGCTAAAACCAAAATCATAGTCATTAGCTTGCTCTACTACTACGTCAGCTTTATGAGTTTGTCCTTGATAGCCTCTAACGATTCCTGGGCCATTTTTCCAATCTACACCTAAATCGCTAAGAGCAGATTTCAAAGAGTCTAAGTTGCGAATTTTTGTTTTGATATTGCTAAAGTGTGACATAAATTTCCTTGGCGTAATTAGATATAGAAATATTGCAGATGCTGATTAGATTTACCAACCGCTATAGTTGCTTTGGGTAGCTACGGTAGCTGATTGATTAGTGTTTTGAGCGTAATAGTCAGAAGTAGGCTTTTGGTCAACAACCACTCCTAGTTGCGCTTCAATTGCTGCTGTCACCTCTTGGCAAGATGAGCCGACAATCCCTGTAACTGTTTCTTTAACCCGTCCATCGGGATAAATGATAAATTCTAATGTTTCCATATAGTAGGCGATCGCTTTTTGAGTATTGAACTATGATCGATTGAGAATTTAGGCATCAGTCTATCGAGTAACTAATTTTTGTTATATCGCTCGATTTATATATATTTTGAACAATTAATTTATTAATATGAGAATCTTATCAAAATTTAATAATAGATAGTTAGTTTACTATCCTTTAGTATCAGTTTTCCGTAATATATGTTTAGAGTCAAGAGGTTTAGAGGAGTTACAAGCATTTTATTAATAAAAAGACACAGTTGTTCAAAATAATCCATACTGTGCATTGAACGTAAAAAATTATTTTTAATTTATTTAGTTTCTGCGAACCCACAAGCTCGGATAATAAAGTCTGTTATGTGTTGAAGTTAGAGCTAGAAATGATTACAAACAAAATAGCCAATCCGATTCAAGTCGGCGTATTAGGTTTTGGTGGACTAGGACAAGCAGCAGCCAGAATACTAGATCCCAAAGGAGAAATGACTTTTGTCGCAGCAGCAGACCAAAAAGGATACGTTTACAATTCAGCAGGCATTAATGTAGACGCTGCAATTTCGACCTATCACAGCAGCAGTTCTGTAGGGCATTTGGAAGGTGGTGGAACTCTCAGTCAGGATAGTATCCAAGATCTAATCAATAACGCCAAGGTAGACGGATATTTTATGGCTTTGCCTAACCTCCCTAATACCTTTATGGCAGACGTTGCCAAGCAGTTTATCAAATCTGGCTGGAAGGGAGTGTTGGTTGATGCTCTCAAACGTACTAGTGCAGTCGAACAGCTAGTTGAACTACAGTCGGACTTGCAAGAGGCGGGAATTACTTATTTAACAGGGTGTGGTGCAACCCCTGGATTATTGACCGCAGCAGCGGCAGTTGCAGCACAGAGTTTTGCGGAGATTCATAGCGTCAAAATTACTTTTGGAGTAGGCATTGCCAATTGGGAAGCTTATCGAGCCACAATTAGAGAAGATATTGCTCATATGCCTCAATACGATGTGGAAACAGCAAGAGCTATGACGGATGAAGAAGTTGCTGCTTTGCTAGATAAAACTAACGGCATTATCTCTCTAGAGAATATGGAACACGCCGACGATATTATGCTCGAACTAGCTGGTATTTGCCCAGGCGACCGCGTTACCGTAGGTGGTGTGGTAGATACCCGCAATTCTAAAAAGCCTTTGAGTACTAACGTTAAAGTCACTGGACGCACTTTTGAAGGTAAGACTTCTACCCATACTTTTACCTTGGGAGACGAGACTAGCATGGCAGCCAACGTCTGTGGTCCTGCATTTGGCTATTTAAAAGCTGGTATGGCTTTAAACCGTCGTGGTATCACTGGCTTATTTACCGCCGCCGAAATTATGCCTCAGTTTGTCAAATAGTTTGAATAAAAAAGCGATCGCTTTTTAATAAAAGCGATCGCTAAAAATGTCTGATATATACGTTAAATTCTTAGTCGGGAAATCCTCCCTTAACCGTGGTTTCCTGTGCTGTAATAAAGCTTCTCTCCTGAAAAAGTTGCTCCAGTCCAGTCATTAGGATCGGAAATAAATACTTCAGCAATATCAGCAATAGCCTCTTCTTGACGACCACGATGAGAAACTGTCCAAGGTATTGTTTCTCCCGAAAAAACTACAATGTCTTGATAAAGCGCAGAATTAGCTTGAGCATTCAACTCAGCAAATTGATTTCCTGAGGGTGCTTGAACTCCGCCAAAAGCATTCACCCAAAGCTCAATAAGATGTTGAAAAGGATTGCCAGAAGCATCTTTAAACCTAGAGTTATTAGAACCTGAATATCCAGTGGTAGGGTGAGTAGAGAACCAGCCTTGAATTTTTTCCTGAACTATTGTCAGTTTTTTAGGACTTTCTTTAACCCAGGCTTTGATTTTTTCTTGTTGTAAGGGATCGAACAGCTTTTTCCGACCTCTCCCTTCACGATTATATAATCCAACTAATTTCAAATTTTCACAATTATTCAACCAATTATAAATTGTATTTCTACTCACTTTAAAGATTGCGATTAATTCTGATATTTTATATTTCTCATAACTCAGTAAAATACAATGACTTCTCTGTCTTACTTGATAATATTTACTCTGTTTATAAATTCTCTTTAAGAGTTTAATCGTATCTTTTGTTAAACCTTTTATATATCTCATTTTAGATTTATTTCCCATCCCTTGCTGAGGACTCGCTCAGCGAGGAACGGGGGGGGGAACTATGGCTTATCCAACACTTTATCAAAAAATATATAATTAATTTTGCTCAAGTACTTATCAAAAGTGCCAAAGCACTACAAGCACTGACTTTTTTTGAATTAATAAAGCTATTAAACATGTTTCTTATTTTTTTATAGATGGAAATAAAGCGATCGCTTTTCTAGAAAAGTGATCGCTTTTTGAAGTTCGATAAAAGTGTGGCGTAAATTTTTAGTCAGGTGAAGCAGTAACGGTTATGTTTACAGTTCCTTCGCTAGCTTTGCCCTTTTCATCTTCAACTGTATAAGTCATGCTGAATTCTCCTGGTACCGAACCAGCAGTGAAGACAACTTTGTTATTTTCAATCACTGCACTTCCGCCAGAAAAGGCTGCATTCAAGCCAGTTAAAGTCAATTCATGACCTTCTTGATCTTCGTCGTTAGCCAACACATCGATAGTAATAGTACTAAAGATACTAGTAGTAGCAGAGTCTGTATTGGCTATAGGCGCAGTATTAGAAATTACTTCTCCTCTAACATCCTGTTCAATAGCAGAAAAAGTATGGTTATCAGATTCAAATGCGGCACCACCTTCTGTCAGAGTCGCGACAACAACTTCATCGTAAGCAATGTCGTCGCCAAAAAATACATTGACAAAGGAAAAAGGCTCATTTAAATGTCCAGTATTATCTCCACTATAAGCAGGGTTTCCGTGATAGGCGGTGGAGTTGACTGTACCAGAATTATTGATAAAGTTTACTATATCAGCAGTCTTGAATGATGCAACTTCTTCTCCATCATTTTTAAAAGTTATTTCATTATAAGCATCACCTGCTGACCACCAGAAACCAAAATATTTTTGGTTTTCGCTGGTAGTTAAGCTATAGCTTCTAATAGACTCTAATGATTTTTGAGTAATGAATTTTGAACCATTTGCACCACCCCATTGATTAGCTGCCTTGACTTCTAAGTCGTTGCTATAGGAATAGTTGGTATTGTCATTTGTTACGCTAAAACTATCTGTCCCATTCTGACTATTAAAATCTACTACAAAATACTCATTTTCGTTAGGTAATTGAGGCGTTTGAACGGTTGGTGCTTCAATTGTTACTGTGATTCCTCTACTATTAGATTCATCTGCCAAAGCCTTTTGCGAATATATTGCAGTACTCAAACTAGCAAGTAAAGTAGCAGCAACAGCGGTGTTTAATATTTTGTTATTCATTATTTAATTAATAGTTTAAAAGTTCGGGGTTAATATTTTTATGCTTGTATTTTTCGTATGTGAACCAATTCTAACAACCAGAAGCATAATTGTTATCGTCTAAGTTACGGACTGTTTATATGAAGTGATTATCAAGTAAATTACCGAATAAAAAGCATAAGTAAAGAACAATAGTAAGGCACTTTAAATCTTTGATTAGTGGTTGTATAAATGTTTGATTGATAGCCTTGTGTTGACATACAAAAAAAGCGATACAGCTTGTCTCTGCATCACTTTTGTAGTTTAAATTTAAATAATGATAATTTTTTATTCCTATCAGTATTTACACTAATAGAAAGCAGCTTAAAATAAGCAAATGTGTTTATTTACTTGAATTTTATTTCAGGATGAATGAATTTATAGCCAGCATCTCTAATCTTTTGGCTAGATAGTTTCATATTGTATGAGCGAGTAGAAGGTTGGGATTCATCCCAGGTAACATTTGGTAAGTTGTGCGCTTGAAATAATCGAGCAAAAAATTCTTTAGTGGTTAGAACTCGATCGCTGGCTAAATTATAAATGCCCTGTAGCTGTTTTTGTTTGGCACAATCTATTGCGCCAACTATATCGTCTAAATGAACCCAATTAGTATAGTTTTCTCCCTTTCCTGGGCGAACTGTACCAGATATTCTACTAAATATTTTAATTAACTCTCTGCCTTCTCCATAGATTCCTGATAAGCGTAGAATGCAGGTTTTAAACTCTGATTCGGAGACTGATAAAACTTGCTCTGTTTTGGCTAATATTTCGCCATATTCAGTGCTGGGGTTAGGTATGGCGGTTTCATCAACAGTGACATTCTCCTGTTTGCCCAGGACACCATAGCTACCAGTGTAGATCAGCTGCTGAACATTTCCTGTTTCGCGAATTGCCCTGACAACATTTGTAGCAGTTTCTAAATAAGCTTGGCGATATGTCTCTGGGGTGCGTTGTTTTGCGCCAACACTTAGTAACACCACATCTTTATCTGCTACTAACTTTTTTAAACTGGTAAGATCGTCTCCTGTTAAAACTACTACCTCTGAGGCGATAGTCTGTAGTCTGTCTTTTTTACCAGAACTAGTTGTAGTAACTGTTACCCGATTCCCCTGCTCGTGCCACATACGAGCAACTGCACTACCAACATATCCACCACCGACAACCGCTACTTGCATAACCTACTAACTACTTATTTATCAACAGAAAACAAAATATCAGACTTCACTGTATTTAGCATAAATGCGATCGCCATTGCTCTAAAAAACCTTGCTTGCTAACTCTATTGTCTGATTCAGTCGCACTGAACCAATCGAGTTACTGTTTTTATTTAAAGTGACTGATAACTTTTATCAATAACCCAATCATCCTTAGCGAATTTAAATTCAGTTTTGGTAATAGCTTTTTCTTCCAGTAGCCATTGTAATCTTTCAGTTTGCTGCTGCAAATCTTCCTTGTGGTCAATATAAAAATATTTTGCTCTTAAATATTTTTTACGCTCTAACCAAAGCTGATTGAGAAAGTTTTCTGAAGCGACACGATTTGGTTTATTTCTCAAAAAAATAATTCTTTTTCGATCTGTTGTTTCTATTACCATGTAATCTTGTTTCTTTATTCTATACAAAATTGCCGAAATCAGAGCAATTATGCCAGGCAATATAGCATGGCTGGGTTCAACATCTGATATAACGCTTTGTAACAAAATGCAGATAGTAAAACTAATAGCTACGAGAGTAATAAAGAATAGCTTTTGATTCTTACGACTGCGTATTTGTACCTCACCTTTAAGTTTTTCATAAGAAATATAGTTTTCATATTCCCCCTGTATTTCTTTAAAATGAAGTTTTAATTTGTTAGGTAACAAAACAAAGCTTCTTCTCTCTAACCATGCTTTTTGATGTAGTTCCATTAACCTAAATTCTTGCTCTCAAGTAAAATTTGATGATATACACTTACAAATCACTAAAATCAAAGATTATCTTAGTAAACATGCCCCTTAAACTTTAATTGTAGAACCTAGACTATTCATAAATTCTGGGCAATTAATAAAATGAGTATTAAGATTATTGCCTATCTTTATAGCAATTCTTTAATTGAAACACCTCTAAGCCAAGATATATGGGGTTTGGAGATAGATCGGGTTTATCAAGATGTTGATGCTCGCACTTCTTTGAACCAATTAATGAGCGACTGTCAGTTAAAAGCACCTAATTACTTATTGATCCGTCGTCTTGAAGAGTTGGGGGATAATATTTCTTTAATTAGCGATCGCTTGTTTCAGTTAGAATCTTTTGGTATTGAAATTATTACTACAGAAGATGATTATTGCTCTTCAAAATTTAATAAACTTAGCAATTACGAATTAAAAAATAAGTTAGCTCAAATATTAGACCAAATTCAAGCAAGTAAACAAAGTATTAAACGAAAAGAAGGTCATGCACGCAATCGTTTAAAAATATTACCACCGCCAGGAAAAGCTCCTTACGGTTATCGTCGTGGAAAAGATAAATATATTATTGATAAAAGTACTGCTCCCGTAGTAAAAGATTTTTTTGAAAGATTCCTTTTGTTTGGTTCTCTTCGTGGTGCAGTTAGATATTTAGAAAAACGATACGGCAAAAAAATATCACCCTCTACTGGCAAAAACTGGCTAACTAGTCCTGTATATCGTGGGGATTTGCAATACAAAAATCAAGATTTAATTTCTAACACTCATACCTCCATTATTAACCGTGAAGAGGCTGCACAAATAGACCGCTTGTTTCGGAGAAATAGTAGCCTATCATCCCGTACCGCTAGCGCACCTAGATCTTTAGCAGGATTAGTTATTTGTTACCAGTGCCAATTAACTATGAATATTACTCGCGTGACTCAACATCACCATCAAAAAGAATATCTTTATCTTCGCTGTCAACAATGTCCTCAAAAGCCAAAGTGTAAGGCAATCTCTTATGCTCAAGTTTTAGAACAAACTATTAATAAAATATGTGTTGAACTTCCTCTGGCTGTGGGACAGATGAACCTGCCTAATAATCTTTCTATTAATAATAGTTTAAAACAAAAACTAAGCCAAAAACAAAGTATTCTCGAACAACTACCCGATCTGCTAAACAAAGATATATTAGACCGAGAAACTTTCACTCTACGCAACTATAAAATAAGAACAGAAATATCCCAACTAGAAAACAAGATTGCTCAACTTCCTCCCAGTAATTTAAAAGCGATCGCTAGTGCTGTGTCTTTACCTCAGTTTTGGCTAGATCTATCCGAAGCAGAAAGACGCTTCTATTTTCGCGAATTTATCCAGCAAATTATTATTACTCGCAATAACGCTACAGACTGGCAGTTGCAATTAGTATTCATTTTTTGATTTACGACATGATGGCATACAGGTTGTCTAATGAGTGTTCTTTATAAAAAAAACTCATTAGATATCCTCATAGATAAGCTTGCAATAGATTTAATTCATAGCCTGTAACTAGTCTCCATGCTGCCATTACTATCTTGCAGTTCGTCAAATAAACTTACTTATTGCTCGTGATGAACCACAAGTAGTTGACAGTAGTTCTCATTACTTGTATTCTCAAAAGTCTCACTACTAATAGGAACAATTTTCAATATGAAATCCATAGAATTATTTATAGCACTAGGTTTTGCTACAACAGTTGGTTTGTCTGGTGAAGTTGCAGTTGATGCAAATGAATCTAGCTCGGCAGTCGGAGAAGAAATAAACATCGTAGTTGCAGAAGGTGGTGAAGGAGAAGAAAGTCATAGTGGTCATGAAGGCGGTGAAGGTGGTGAAGGAGAGGAAAGTCATAGTGGTCATGAAGGCGGTGAAGGTGGAGAGGGTGAATCAAGCCCTGAAGGTGGCGAAGGCGGTGAAGGAGAGAAAAGCTCTGAAGGCGGTGAAGGCGGTGAAGGTGGCGAAGGCGGTGAAGGTGGCGAAGGCGGTGAAGGTGGCGAAGGTAGCTAAGACTAATTCATTTCCTAGTAAAAATCTGATACTTATTTCAAAATAGCTCAAGAAATCTCATGAAATTAAATCGCAGAAAACTATTGCAAGTAGCGGGAATAGCGAGTGTTGGTGCAGTTGCCACATCTCAACTAAGCCGTCCTGCAAAAGCGCAAAAGAACAGTAAAACAAGATTAGTAGCCCAAGCAGACAAGTATGCTGCTCAAGTAGATGCAGGTTTGAGCTACTTTAAAGAACAGGCGGCAGAACAACTACCATTAGTTGAAGCATTAGCAGCAGCTATAAAAAGTGGAAATCTTACAGCAGCACAACAGGCTTATGTTGAATCTCGTCCTCCTTATGAACAGATTGAGGTTTTAGCCCTCAACTTTGAAGATACCGATACAGATATTGATGCACGCCCCTATGCCTTTGATAATGGGGAAGAAGATGAAGGATTTAAAGGTTTTCATCGTATTGAAGCTTTGCTATTTCGCGATGAAGATTTAACTGCTGCACAACCCTATGCAGATGAATTAATAGCTAGTGTCAAAACCCTGATGACTAACTTAGAAACGAGAGCAAACTTTGATTCCCCTTCTCAGTTTGAAGGCATGATTGGTTTGGCGACAGAAATACCTGCTAAAAAAATATCTAGTGAAGAAGAAACCTATTCCGACCAAAGTTTGTTAATTTTCCAAGAGAATTGGAAAGGCATTTATAGTCAGTTTGAACCTTTTGCTACTGCATTGGAAAGTGTCGATCCTGGGGCGAAAGAGGAAGTTCAAACGACCTATGAAAATGCGATCGCAACTATCTCTTCCTATTTTACCGACGGACAGGTTGCAGCCCAACCTTATAGCAGTCTCACTGCGATTCAAAAAAGCGAAATTGTCAAAGCAGCCTATGCTTTTCGCAATAGCCTAATCGATGCTCAAACTAAGTTGGGCATTGCTTAAAAAGCTCCCATTTTGTTACTTTTACTAAAACAACTGTGTGTGAGGATTCTGATGATCTTGAATATTTTAGGCAAAACTGCCCCCATCTTTTTAGCTGCGTTAATTACGGGAATTTATAGCAATTCTGTACAGGCGCAAACCAACGGTAGTGATACGCTTAATCAAATTGAACAATACGGACAAGAAGGTCAAACCAAAATAAATAACATTGGTCAAATAACAAACGTCAACCAGCTAAGAGACGTTGCCCCAACAGATTGGGCTTATGAAGCACTACGCAGTTTAGTCGATCGCTATGGCTGTATCTCTGGATTTCCCAATCAAACCTATCGTGGAAATCAGCCTCTTTCTCGTTACGAGTTTGCAGCAGGATTGAACTCTTGCTTAAATCAAATCGAACGTCTGATTGCCTCATCTAACTCAGTAGAACAAGAAGATCTCAACACTGTTAATCGTCTTGGTCAAGAATTTGAAGCTGAGTTGGCAACTATAGGCAGTAGAGTTGATGAAATAGAAAGTCGCACTGCTGTACTAGAAGACAGTCAATTTTCTACTACTACCAAACTAGCTGGAGAAGCAATCTTTGGCATTGCTAGTGTTGTGGCGGGTTCAAATGATGATGGTGTTGAAGCGACTGATGATGATATTGACCAAGTACCTGTGTTTGGCTATCGTACTCGTTTAGAGCTAGAAACCAGCTTTACTGGAGAAGATTTACTGTTCACTCGCCTGTCTACAGGCAACTTTCCTGAGTTTTCAGAAGAGACAGGAACATTTCAGGGAGAAATTGCTTTTGCCGAACCTGCCGAGAGTAATCTAGGCTTAGAAGTATTAATTTACGATCGCCCTTTAGGAGAAAATACTAATGTTCTGATCGGTGCGATAGGACTGGCAGCAGATGATATTGCTAATACCGTAAGTGTCTTAGATGGTGATGGAGGTAGTGGTGCTATATCTGCTTTTGGTACTCGTAGTCCCCTTTACTTCCCCCCTGGAGAAACAGGCTTGGGCATAATTCATAGCTTTGGCGAAAAGCTAGAATTTAGCGCGGGTTATCTAGCTGGAGAAGCCAGCGATCCTAGTGAAGAGGCGGGTTTGTTTGATGGTTCATACAGCGCAATTGGACAACTTACTATTACTCCCTTTGAAAAGTTAAACGTGGCATTAACCTATGTTCATGGTTTAGACCAAAGTGATACTGGGGTAGGTAGCGATTTAGCTAATATTCAATCTTTGACCACAGTAGAAGATGCCGATCCTCTAGATCCAGACGTATTTGAAGGAGGAGTACCTACGGTAAATGATTCCTATGGCGCACAGTTTTCTTTTGCTTTAAGCGATCGCATTATCATTGGTGGCTGGGGTGGCTTGAGTAGGGTTACAACCCTATCAAGCTTTGTTGCTGATGGGCAAACTATCCCTAGAGGTACGCAAGATATCTGGAATTGGGCAGCTACTTTAGCCTTTCCTGACTTGATTAAAGAGGGTAGCATGGGCGGCATTATTGTAGGGATGGAACCTTGGGTAGGCAAATCTACTATTGATGTCGAAGGTTTTGATGATGACGCAGAAAAGTCGCTACATGCTGAAGTGTTTTATCAGTACCAGCTAAATGACAACATTGCCATCACTCCTGGGGTGATTTACGTCAATAAGCCAGACAACAACGAAGATAATGATGATTTGGTAATTGCTACTTTACGAACTACTTTTGGTTTCTAATTAGGTGAGAGAAAAGCGATCGCTTTTCTCTCACAATCAATAAAATCTGCTAAACTGAAAAAGTTGATTAAAAGATCAATAAATAGAAATTTTATGGTACTATAGTTCTATAAGCAATAATCAAAGCTTCATTAATAACTATGAATAACTATCAAGATTTCGGCTTCAACAGCGAAGAATTTTTAGGCGAACTAACCACCATTCCCTATTGTCAATTTCTTAATGCCAGCAGCAAAAACTATGGCATAGCAATTACAACATCTAATGCAGAATTAGCTGGCTTTCAACTAATAGATAGTTGGCAGCCAGTAGAACATGAATTTAGTGACGGAACCAACGAAACGTTGCTAGTAAATAGTAAGCCAAGACTGCTGATACTAAATCGCTCTCTGCCTTTAATGAGTAATGAAGTAGAAACCATCCCTTACAGTAAAGAAAAATTTATTTTGGGAGAATATAAAGCATTCTCTTATGCTGTAGTTTGGTTTTTAGATCATAATAATAAACCTTTATCTGAATTGCCCTTCAGATTAAAATGTTCGGGGTATGCTGGCTTAACTTTTTTGAAAAACTATAGCTATTATAATAACCCTAGTTCTTTCTGCAAAAAGTTTCTTCAAGCATATAAAACCTTGACTAAAGATAGAGCGGTAGATAAGAACAATATCTTCTACGCTCATGGAGTTTATCAACCAATTCTAACGAGAAAGAAAGCAACCTCTAGTACTAACGGACAATCTAGTTTTGCCGTGATGACCAATTCTTTTCTAGAACCGACTGAAGCTAACTTTGGTTCATTAATTATCAAAAATGGCTCAGAGATCAGCAACAAAATAAAAGAGTTTATCAAAACTACTAAATCTTGGTTACAAATAGAAACTATCAAATCTGAAAGAGATAGCCTTCAGATGGAGTCAGAATCAGTAAAGCCTGAAGTATCTCAAACAGAAGAGCAAAGCGGAGTCGAAGTTGGTTTAACCCCCGAACCTATAGCTTTTTAATGTTTTGCCATAGCCAAAGCGATGTCTCAGTCTAGGCATCGCTAATCGCCATAATTTAAAGAAAATATCATCAAGTGCGATCGCTCTTAGGTCAAAAATCAGTATCGGTATAACCCTAATTTTCACCATCAATTTCTTAACCTAGAAAAGTAACCAGTGTCAGCAATTCACTGATAACTAAATTAATGGTGTGATGTATATGAAAATTAAAACTTTTGTTTTGGCAGTTCTACTTAGTTTGGGAATACCCTTTGCAGCTAAAGCCCAAAGCAAATCTCCTGACTATCAAGTATCCTGCCAAGATCAATGCGACAGTTTAAATGTTAGCCAAGACAACACTTCTGTTCAAATAGCAGATAGCTACGAGCAAGGACAAATACCTAGAAGAGAAAGGTACTCTAGTGGAAATCAAAGCTTAACTAAAAGAATTTATGCAGGGGGTACTTTAGGAGTATTTTTTGTGAGCGAATTAGATGGTATTGAAATAATTGAACAAGATTTAGATATTGATGCGATCGATCCTAATACTGGATTTGGGGGAAGTCTCTATGCTGGTTATCGCCTCAGCCATATCTTAGGTGCAGATATAGAAGGCTACATATTTGGCGGTGGTGCAGAGCCAGAAGATTCCAATTTCTCGTCGGCGGGCTTATTTGTCAACCCCAGATTTTTCTTGCCGTTAGGTAGCAACAGTCTCAAAGCACCCTATGTATTTGCTAGCCCTGGAGTTGGGATAGTTGGTATTGGTTTTGGTGATGAAATTGACGATATCGTTGAAGAGCCTGATAGTTCCTTTGCTTTTCAACTCAAGGCTGGAGGTGGTTTACCACTATCTGAATCTTTTGATATTATTGGTCAAATCAGATATGTCAATGCTCTTGGTATCTATTCAGAAGAAGATGGAGATGATGGTAATTTGAGTACTGTCGGTTTAGAAGTTGGACTTAATTTCAAAATCTAGCTTCTGAGAAAGGTAAAATTTCTATTCCCTCAACAAACTAGCAAGATTTTAAACTTCTGAGTATGTGAGGGAGTAGCTTGTCTATAAAGCTTTTAGACTCAAAAGATTTATTCTGCACAATCCAAAAGTCATAAATTGACCAGTTGACTGTACCGATAATGCTATTAATAGCTAACTCTACATCTAGCAATTCTGAATTTAAGAAAATCTCTTGTTTAATTCCTGCTTCAATAATGTCTCTGAAAAAACGACGATAGGTTTGTCTGGCTTGGTTTAGCTTATTAGTAGCAACAGAATCGCCATAGCCAATCTGTAAAAAAAACAGTTGAATAATTGACTGGTGCTGATGGAAATAGTCTAAAGTTAGTGATAACACTACGTATAAAGCAGTTTCGACTTCTAAATCAGACTGGAGTGCATCGGCAATTTGAGCGTGGAGTTCCGTTAAATGCCGTACCATGATTTGGGTTAGCAACTCTCGCTTGTTTTTGAAATGCCGATAAAATAACCCCACAGAAACACCTGCGGCTTCTGCTATGAGTTTTGGTTGAGCTTCGTCGTATCCTGTGGCAAATACTCTTTCCCCCGCTTCTAGTAAAGCAGTATATCTTTCCTCCACGTTGTATCTTGGCTGGGCTGGTTTCTTCATAGCTGCAAAAAATGATATAGTAACTGAGTGAATAATATTCACTCCCATAAAGTCATGGTCAAATCCCAAAGTATACAAGCTATGGTTGCGCAAACTTTTATCCAAACTCAAAACAAACCCTGGCAGGATTTAGAGCAGTTTCCAGGTACGAAATTCATACCGTTAAGCTCGCCCGTAGCAGATGGTTCAATTCACCGTTTAAAGATGAAAGCTGGTACAATAACTCCTTTTCATACCCATCCTTGTGATGAATATGTATATGTTTTAGCGGGAGAAATTGAGACTGGAGGACAGCAATGTCAGGCTGGTACATTTTGGTTTACACCAGCCCATACTCGCCAAGGAAAACATAAAGCCATTACCGATGTCGAGCTTTTGACTATACGTATGGGAAAAATGGGCGAATTTGAATCTTAATCAAGAGAACATTTCAATCGCTATATATTGCAGATTTCTCTGGAGATTTGTAGGTAAGTTGTATAGAATCTTTTGCAAGGTCGTAATGCCAAACATACTGTAGTGAATTGCCCGAATAAGTCATCAAAGCGATGCTATTACCTCTAGCAAAAATCTCCACTGCGGTCGGCTTGGCATCAAAACGATCGCGACGCTGATATAGTTCAGTCATGCGATCGCCTATACTTTCTTGAAAGAGTAGTTCTCCATTTCCCGAAATAAACAATAAATTACCGCCAACAGAGCCAAAATCTTCAGCCCAAGCAACATATCGATCGGAGTTGCGATCGTAGGTTAATGACTTGATATCGATGTTATCAAGAGATCTCATATCCAGCCAACGGCGTTTTCTAGCATCAAAACGATACAGGTATCCTTCTCCTCCCAGTGACACCAGAGAAACAAGATCGCGCTTGCTATCGTAAGCGATGTCTGTACCCCATGAAAGTTCGGGAAATCTGCGAGGTAAATTATAGTGTTTTTGTCTACCCGTTTTTCTATTAATAATTTTGATGCCGTTATCAGTTAGCTGGTAAACCTTCTTACCATAAGTTGATGTAGCAATACCTATTTGCGAACCAGTGCTTGGTAAGGTTGTTTTACGACAGGGCTTTCTTCTTGTTATTGGTTCGGGTGTAGAAAAAAAATGTTCTTGCCAAGATTGAATAGATGATTGATATATTTGTTTGTATAGAGGCGAATATAATCCTAATCCAGCTACTAAAATTGATGAAGCTAATAATCTTTGTTTGATGTTTGCCATGATGATTGTTTGTGACAGCTATAACTATACCTATCATTAATTGGCTCTGGCTATTAGTAAATTAAACAACACAAATTCTGGTAGAAGTTAAAATCCTTATTATTCCTTGTTCTCAAAATGGTTCTAAGACACCGCGCAGAAATAAATTACCCTGATTAGTTTAAATTAGGCAGAATTGAATAATTCCAATTGCCTTGAAAGCGATTGCGTTGAAGATTCACTCTTGAAAGCTCTTCATCACTAATTTTTTGTCCAATCGGATAAGAGTTCTGATCTAGCTTGGCTTGAATGTTGAGCCCTGTTTTTGTGGTTGTGTTACCAATTAAATTCACCACGACTTCTCGACTAACTAAGGGTCTTCCTCTCCAGTTTTCTGTAATATGACAGAACATTCGATGTTCAATTTTATTCCACTTACTTGTGCCTGGGGGAAAATGACAGACTTGAATTTTCAGTCCAGTTTCCGTTGCTAATTTTTGCAGTTCAGTTTTCCATAATCTAACTCGATAACCATTACTCCCACCACAATCGGCTGTAATCAATAACTCGCTCGCTTCTGGATACATCTTTTGCCCCATCTCCTGCCACCATTGCTTGATAGAAGCAACAGCAAAGGCTGCTGTATCATGATCGATGCCCACATTAACCCAGCCCAGATTTGAGGCAATATCATAAATCCCATAGGGGATAACTTTTCCTAGTTCTTGAGCGGGAAAATCATGCATCTTAACTAAGATAGGCTCTTTTTTTCGTTGCCATTCTTGTCCTTGATTGTAATATTCTCACAGAGGAGAGATTGTGGGTCTCCACGAGTAGCTGGGTCAATTAATTTTGCCAAATCTTGAATTAATGTGGAGTCAGTTTCCGAGAGCTTCTTTCTTCCTCCCCCAGTTTTTCTACTTCTTTTTGGACTATCGGATTTCTGAGGGACTTCAGACAAATCTGCCCAAGGTGTTTGTAGCTCTTTTATTCCATTTCTCATGGTTTTTGGCGATAACCCCGTAGCGAAAGCAACTATTTTAACTCCTCTTTTTCCCAGAGTTGCAGCTTCTGATGCTGCCCATAATCGTCTTAGCTTCTCATCCATGTAAGGCATCAGAGCTTCAAACTTAGTTCTCAGCGACTCAATAATTGACATTTCAACTCGGTGACTAACTCTGATTCCATTTTCTCATTTCTTATTCTTGAAGAGTAACTTATTTTTGCGCGATGCCTAACGAGATAAAAAATCTGCAAACTCTTTGCGTTGATTGTAATAGAGGGAAAAGTGATAAATTTTTTTAATAAACAATATTAATCAACAGATTGGGCTAACAAAGCACTAGCTGCACCCAGGCCAAGGAAATTAGGCAACCAAGCAGCTACCCAAGGGGGAACAACTCCAGAGATTCCCAAAGATTGACTGATAAAAGATAGTAAATAGTAAGCGAAAATTAGCCCAATACAAATTCCGAAACTGGTAGCCTTCCCAGAGTTTTGTGGCTTGATGCCCAGGGCAGTACCAATCAGAGCAAAGACTAAACAAGCAAAGGGAATTGCCATTTTCTCTTGAATACGAACTTGCCATTTGCGAACCCTTTGTTCGTCAGCACTATGTTTAATTACCTTTAAATATTCTCTCGCTTCAAAAATATTCATTTGATTGGTTTCTTTCCCTTTTTTGGTAACATCCAAAGCAGTTTGAGGTAATGCCAATTGCTGATGCTGAAACCGTACTATATTGTTGTAGCCACCTTCTGCACCCACTAAATAGATAGTCCCATCATAAAAATCCCAAATATTTTCTGATACATTCCACTTTGCCGAGCGTGCCACCACAATTTGACTAACGGATCTACGAGATCGATCTAACACAGTGAGGTTTTTCATCTGTTCGCCGTCAAACTCCTCTGCATAAAAGAGTCTAGTTAATACTTCCTTAGTTTGACCATCTTTTGTTTCAATATCTGCATATTCATCAAACAAAATATTTTCGGTTTCAAAGTCAGGGCGAGTTTTACCTAATGCTTGTTTGAGGGTTACCGAGGCTTCATAGTTGGCAGCAGGGGCAACAAAATTGTTGAAGAAAAAAGTTATTGTCACGATACAAAAACTAAAGGCGATCGCTGGTAAAATTAAACGATATACATTTACTCCAATGCTTCTTAGGGCAATTAACTCACTGTCACTAGAAAGACGACTATAAGCCATTAAAGTCGCCAGCAAAATTGACATGGGAAAAGCAAAGACGATAAATTCGGGCATTCTCAGCAGCAAAATCTTAAACGCCACCCCCCAATACAGCCCTGAGT
>ENA-ORXT01001769-ORXT01001769.1-marine-metagenome-genome-assembly--contig:-NODE-1769-length-27828-cov-4.117978_pt1 | contig 27828 bp, 23 predicted proteins | sample MGYA00237868_ERZ511482 | MGnify/ENA metagenome assembly ERZ511482
TGTTTCATAACCATTGGCTCGAAGGTGCTGTGGAAGGGTGATAATATCTGGATTTTCATCTCGGAAATAAGCAAAATTTTCAAAAACACCGATAGTTTCTGGACGAGCCCCTGTCATCAAACTGGCACGAGACGGACTACAAATAGGTTGCTGACAATACGCTCGATTAAATCGTAAGCCTTCTTTGGCAATCGCATCCAAATTAGGGGTAATGGCAATATCGGAACCGTAGCAACCTAATTCTGGGCGAAGGTCATCTATGGCAAGGAAGAGGATATTGGGTTTGGCTTTTGGAGTGTTCTTTAATTCTTCTTTGGTGCTGCTGCAAGCTAGAGTTAGTATTAAAAGAAGAGAAAAATAAAGTAATTTTTTCATATAAACATTGTTCAATTAATAGGCTTAGAATACCTAAATTACTAGGATTCAAAGCAAATGATAATTGAAGGAATAGAATAGATGAAATTTACCTTGTTTTTGCTGTATTTTATCCACTGTCTTTTTATCTTCTATACCAAGCTTACTATGGAATAAGCAAAAAATGGACTTTTCTCCATTTATCAATTCTTATATTTGGAGAAATCTACCTATTATTATGAAGTTGTTTAAGAATGTATTCTGCAATTAGTTGTAAGTGCTTGGTTCTTAGGGCGAAGCTCTTTTTTCTTTTCGTAGCCTTAGCTACGTAAATAAAAAAAGCTGAAGAACCTAAGGATCAATGACTTGCAAATAATGCATCAATTCATTTTTAAACAACTTCTATAAGTATTTCTCCAAATATAAGACGACACGGAACAATTAATTGGTCGAAAAGAAGAGATAGCTATATTAAAAAAAGCTTTAACTAGCAACAATGCGGAAATGGTTTCTGTGACTATTTTCTTTCATCTTCAACCCCGTTCCTCAAAACACCAATACCCGCTGCGGCTACTTCTACCACATCTCCAGGTTTCAAATAAATAGGTGGGTCAAATCTCGCACCAGCACCATTTGGTGTACCTGTAGAAATCATATCTCCAGGTTTCAAAGTCATAAACGTACTGAGGTAGGAAATGATATAGTCAAAAGGAAACATCAAATTAGCCGTGTTATCGTTCTGTCGAATTTCACCGTTGACTTTAGTTTGAATGGGCAAATTGGTGTAATCGGCTACTTCATCCGCCGTCATCATCCACGGACCTATAACGCCTGTTTTGTCAAAGTTTTTTCCTTGGGTTACGTTGAACTTAGCATGGCGTACCCAATCTCGAATGGTGCCTTCGTTCATTAGGGTTAATCCAGCAATATGATTCAAGGCGGTTTCTCTTGGAATCCTACGACCTCCTTTTCCAATGACAATCACAATTTCTCCTTCGTAATCTAACTGCGGAGATTCAGGAGGACGCACCATATTTTGTCCATGTCCCACGAAGGAATCTAAATACCTTAAAAAGACACTAGGGTATTTTGGCAAAGCGGAATTGTCTTTGTATTCTGCATTCCGCTTGGCATAATTGACGCCAATACAAATAATTTTTTGACCAGTAATAATCGGTGGCAAATAGTCAATTTCCTTTTCAGTATAGACTACAGGTAAGCCTTTGGCAATTTCTTTCAATCGGTCTAGTGCATCTAACTCTATCCATTTTCTAAGATTATTTCCGTGGATAGCACCAATGTCTGTAAATCCAATCTCATTATCTATTTCTATTACAGAACCATAAGTAACTCTTTCGTTTATTTTATAAGTAGCGAATTTCATATTTTTTATTAAAATGAGTAAATGTTGAAAAGAATGAGTAAATGTTGGCTATTGGGAAATATTTATTCATTTCCCCATTTAATCATTTACTCATTCCAAACCACCCCAGCACATATATTTGATATTCACAAAATCGTCGATACCGTATTTTGACCCTTCTCGACCAAAACCACTTTCCTTGATACCTCCAAAAGGAGCAACAGTAGTAGAAATCATTCCTGTATTAATGCCAACCATTCCATATTCTAATGCCTCGGAAACTCGCCAAATTCGCGCATAATCACGACCATAAAAATAGGACGCTAAACCGAAAGGAGTATCATTAGCCATTTTAATTACTTCTTCCTCTGTTTTAAACTTAAAGACAGGAGCAACGGGGCCAAAAATTTCCTCTGTAAACACCATCATATCCTTTGTTGGATTAGTAATGATGGTAGGTTCGTATATTAAATTATTTTTAGTAGATACTTTTCCACCTGTTAAAATGGTAGCACCGTTGGTTTGCGCATTTTTTACTACTTTTTTCACAAAATCTAATGCCTTTGGTTCGATTAAAGGACCGACATTCGTGCCTTCTTCTAAACCATTTCCTAATTGTAGTTGACTAACCGCTTTGGATAATTTGGTGACAAATTCCTCGTAGATACTTTCTTGAGCAAAAATTCGATTGGTACAAACACAAGTTTGCCCAGCATTTCTAAATTTGGAGGCTATTGCTCCTTCTACGGCTGCATCTATATCAGCATCATCAAAGACGATAAATGGCGCATTTCCACCTAATTCAAGTGATACTTTCTTTACGGAATCTGCGGATTGTTTCAACAGAATTTTACCTACTTTAGTAGAGCCTGTAAATGAAACTTTCTTTACTTTAGGATTGCTGGTAAATTCGTTGCCAATAACTGGTGCCTCATCGGTGGTAATTATGTTTAAAACACCTTTGGGAAATCCTGCTTGGTCCGCTAATTCTGCTAAAGCAAGTGCCGAAAATGGGGTTAATTCTGAAGGTTTAATCACTACCGTACAACCTGCTGCCAAAGCTGGAGCCACTTTTCGAGTAATCATCGCATTGGGGAAGTTCCAAGGTGTAATAGCTGCGACTACCCCTATTGGTTGCTTGATAACGGTAATCCGTTTATCTCGCCCATGCCCAGGAATTACATCACCATAAATTCTTCTGGCCTCTTCCGCAAACCATTCCACAAAACTTGCTCCATACCGAATTTCTCCTTTCGCCTCTGCTAATGGTTTACCTTGCTCGACAGTTAAAATTTTAGCGAGGTCTTCTATATTTTCTAATTGCAATTCGTACCATCTTCTCAAAATTTGACCTCTTTCTGTGGCAGAATAATTTTTCCAAGTTTGAAAAGCTGTATGGGCGGCATCAATAGCGGCTGCACATTCTGCTTCTCGCATATCTGGAACGGTGCCAATAATTTCTTTGCTATAAGGGTTGTTGACCTCTAACACCTTCGCAGAATTAGCATTTTTCCATTCACCGTTTATGTAGCATTGGGTTTTATATAAGGATTTATTTTTTAGTTCTATCATTCTGATAAATGAGTAAATCCCGAAATTCTTCGGGACAAGTTTAGAAAATGAAGAAATGAGTAAATGTAGGCTTATGGGAGATTATTTAATCATTTTCCCATTTATTCATCTACTCATTTTTAACTTATCGAATGGCATTTTTAGTCAAATCTCGCCCTTTTATTAATTCTTTAAACTCTGTGGATAAGATAATATTTTTAGCGATTACTTCTTCTTTTAAATAATTTTCTAATAATTCCATTCCAATTTGTGAAAAGTTCGCTAAGGTCTCTTGACTTCTTCCTTCTCTCAAACAAAACAATAAATTGACCATCTTGTAATCTGGATTACCGTCAATAATATAAAAGGTATCCGAAACGACCAATCGACATTTCATACCCATTTTAGGAGTGCGTCCAGTTGCTACTAATTTCTGGCAAAGCTCTTTAAAAAAAATTTGAAAATCCATTTTTATATTAGCGGTACATTCTAAGGTGATATGTGGCATACTTTGAAAATGAGTGAATGAGTGAATGATAAAATGGGAATTTAGGGAAGAGTATTACAAAAATGAATTACGTCAATAGCAAATTGTTTAGTTTTTGCTTTCATTTTCCGAATGAATATCTCTTTTTCTTCTTTTGAGTAGCCCATAGTAGTTTTTTAATAAATAGATGCTTAAATATAAGCTACTCAGCCCACATTTACTCATTTTTCCATTTCATCATTTTTTCCTAGGCAACATCCTCATATCCTCCAACAATAGGATTAGACTCAATATGCGAATCTACTACAGGAACTCCCTTGAACGGCGTACCATGTTCAAACCAAGACTTCGGTGCAGGTGCACCCCAAAGTGTCTGCCGACGAGGGTCTCTTAAATCCCAACTTAAAGGTTCCCAATCATTATCGATGCTTAAATAATCACAAGTGAATGGTTCTATACGATGACCGTCTGGGTCTAAAATATATAAGAAAAAGGCATTTGAGATACCATGACGACCAGGGCCTCTTTCTATATTTTCTACATACCCTTGTGATGCCATGACATCTAAAAGGTGAATGATATTGTTGATACTTGCTGTCCAGATTCCTGTATGGTGCAATCTTGGTCCTCGACCATTGGTTAGTGCCATATCATGTACATTTCCTTTTCGGTGCGTCCACGCTGCCCACATGTCTCCTTTTTCCGTTAAGGTATATTCGGTCAAACGAAAACCTAATTGTTCAATCATAAAATCATAAGTCGTTTGACAATTAGGCGTAAAGCAATTGATATGGTCAAAACGAAGTGGTGCTAAACCTTTATAGTGAATATAATCTCGCATTAAGGTCGGCACTCTTGTTTGCTTGGCATGAAATTCTAATGGCAAACCAAGTGGCGTACTTACTGCCAAAGTTCTTTCTTCACCATGTCTTTTGACCCATTTGTAAGGTAAATTTAAGCTTTTAAAATGGAGTTCCAAAGCATCCAAATCTTTATCAAAACCTACTTTGAATCCTAGTGCCAACACCTCCGCTTCTTCTCCTTGTTGGAGGACATAACAATGGTGATTTTTTTCTTCTAAACCTCTTAAATAAAGGGTGTCTTTTGTTCTTTCTGTTTCTACAAACCCCATAATATCTACATAAAATCTACGAGAGGCGTCTAAATCTTTTACGGTACAATGTACGTGACTACATCGTTGGATATTGAAAGGTAAGTTGAAATTATGTTGTTTAAGTGCCATTTTTTTTAATTTTAATAAACTTCAATTTCAATTTCAACCTCAAATTCAAAACGAGACGTTGAAAACGCAAAGTCAATCTACAGGTTGAAGTTGAGATTGAAGTTTTAAATGTCTATTTATTTTTTCGTTTATTTATTCTAGAAAAACCAATTGCAATTAGTTCTTCTACTTCCATCAATAATTTATTTTTCATTAGACTTGTTACCCTTTAAGAAATGGCTAGATGAATTATAGATTTTTTCGATAGTTTTCTTTAAAAAATCAGTGCATAGCCGAGCTACGGACTTATTTTTTAAAGGAAAATAGCGGAAAAAGATATTTTCAGATGGCTGTTTGTTAAAGGGTAACAAGTCTATTATATTCTCTCCTAATTTGAGATAAGTAAGCACCTTTAAGCATGCTCTTGATTCCTTCAATTCTTTGACAACAACACTCATTTTATGAATAAAGTCCTTATCAGTAACTGTACCTTGAACTTCCCCATAATTTAGGACCGTACTCCCCGACGACCTAATTAATTGATTTTTGTAATAATTAGCGGTATAAGTGTTGGGTAGTTTTTCCGCAAATAAAGCAGTTTCACCTGCAAATCGAACTAACCTATCTTCATAGTCATAGATTTTTTCAAATTTCTCCATAGTTTGTTTAGTTTTCGGTATTGAAATTGATTTATTGGTTTTTGTTACTGTTTGAAGTTGAGATTGAGGTTGAATTTGAAGTTTTCATACCCCCAGCTTGGGAATAGGATGGTCTCCTAAAGCGACAGAAATATTCTTAGTTTCCATATAAAAATCGAAACTATATTCTCCACCGTCCCGACCAATTCCACTATACTTAACTCCGCCAAAAGGAGTTGGGAGATGTCTAACATTTTGAGAATTAATCCAAACCATGCCCGACTCTACATTGAGTGCCATTCGATGCCCTTTTGCGCTGTCTTTTGTCCAGATATACGCAGTTAGTCCATATTTGACAGAATTAGCAATTTCAACTGCTTCCTCTTCGGTATCGAAAGGAATAACTGTTAAGAATGGCCCAAAAACTTCCTCTTGGGCAATGCGCATATCTTTGGTGGCATCTACAAAAAGTGTTGGATTGACATAGCAACCTTTTCCCTCCCGTTTACCACCCCCGACAGCTAATTTTGCACCTTCTTGTTGGCCAATTTCTCCATAGCTAACCACTTTGTTTTGATGTGATGAATGAATCATTGGGCCAATTTCCGTGGCAGGATCTAAAGGGTCACCTACCTTGATATTGGCTACTCTTTGGGTAATGTTTTTGACCACTTCATCATATATAGACCGTTGCAATAGTAAGCGACTACCAGAAGTACATCGCTCTCCGTTCAAACTATATTTCATAAAAATTGCCGCATCAGTTGCTCGTTCTAAATCTGCATCTTCAAAAATAATAGTTGGGTTCTGACCTCCTAATTCTAAATGTACTCGCTTTAAAGTTGGCGCACCTTGTTTCATTATCATACTGCCCGTAGCCGTGTCTCCAATGAAGGCAATGGCTTTAATCGCCTCGTGTTCTGTTAATGCTTTTCCCGCTGATTCTCCAAACCCATGTACTAAATTCCAAACCCCTTTCGGTAAGCCTGCCTCATGTGCTAATCGACACAATAAGGTCGCACTAGCTGGGCTGAGTTCGGCTGGTTTATGAACGACCGTACAACCTGCTGCCAATGCGGGGGCAATCTTCCAAGTTGCCAACATAAAAGGTGCATTCCAAGGGGTGATTATTCCAACTGGACCGATAGGTTGACGAACGGTAAAGTTTAAATGATTGGTATCTGGTGTGGACAAGCCATTTGGGGCATCAATTACTTTATCCGCAAAATATTTAAAATTGGCTGCCCCCCTGATTGCTGCTTTTTTCATAAAGCGAATAGGCTGCCCTGTATCATAACTTTCTAATACTGCTATTTCTTCTGCATGCGCCTCAATTTTATCCGCAATTGCATACAATATATCTCTTCGCTCTTTGTGGGGTATATTTCGCCAAGTCTTAAAAGCCTCGGCTGCCGCTTTAGCAGCAGTATCAATATCAGCAGCATTAGATTTTGCTACATTGCCCATAAATTCTCCATCAACGGGAGAATGATTTTCAAAAGTAGCACGGGATTGTGCAGGTAGGGACACTCCATTAATAATATTTTGAATACCCTCTTTTTTTATTTGTGGTAGTATTTTGGAAAGTAGGGCCTTATTTTTTTTGTACATATTAGGTCGAATGAGTAAATGAATAAATTAGAAAATGATGGGGTGCTAACAGGAAACAATCACTTATCAAGCTCAATCTCTAATTAGTTGATGCAAAGATAGGGCAAGTATTTAGTTATTTTATTACACTATTTGTAGGCATTTATTACATCTTGTGTATTAAGAAAAAATTCTTTTTCTTAATAGGCATATCTTTACTTTTGAGATGAGTAGGTGAGCATATTTATGAATGATTAAATGTTGTTTAATCTTGGAAAAGTTACTGTTTTAGGACTGATGTCCTCATTTACTCATTTTCTAATTTATTCATTTACTCATTCTTCAAAGTATGACATTATCTAAAGCTCAAATTCAAGCGCAAGCAAAAAGACATCATATTGCAGAACAAAAAAGACAGCAAATCAAACCTGTTACAGTAGAACATCCAAACATGACCATAGCGGATGCTTATGCTATCCAAAGTGCTTGGAAAGCCATCAAACAAAAAGAAGGAAGAACGATTATTGGACATAAAATTGGACTGACCTCACAGGTGATGCAAAGAGCCATGAATATCACGGAATCTGATTTTGGTTTCTTATTAGATGATATGGTTTTTGAGGATGGGGGTACTATTAATACTTCTGATTTCTTAGACCCAAGAATTGAGGTAGAACTAGCTTTTATTTTGAAAAAAGATTTAAGTGGTCCAAATGTCACCCTTTTTGATGTATTAAATGCAACGGATTATGTGGTTCCTGCTTTAGAATTAATTGCAGCTCGTTCCTTTAGAGTAGATCCAGAAACAGGTTATAAAAGAACCGTTCGAGATACTATTTCTGATAATGCTGCTAATGGTGGTATTATCATGGGTGGACGACCGATGCGACCTGATGCGATTGACCTTAGATGGGTCGGTGCATTGCTTTATAAAAATGGCGTTATTGAAGAATCAGGAGTTGCTGCTGCTGTACTCAATCATCCTGCCAATGGCATTGCTTGGTTGGCTAAAAAGTATGCTGATTTTGGTTTATCTTTAAAGGCAGGGGAAGTCATTTTAGCTGGTTCTTTTACCAGTCCAATAAAAGTAAAAAATGGTGATACGATTCATGCGGACTTTAAGGAGATGGGGAGTATTACCTGTTACTTCGAATGAGTAAATTAGAAGATGATTAAATGAGTAAATGTTCCATCAGCGTCCTATTTGCTTATTTTCTCATCTGTAACTTAAAAAGGTGAATTCTCAATAATAGCACTAACCCCTATTTAATCATTCACTCATTTAATCATTTGTAAAAGTATGCAAATCAGAAAAAACACTTTCAAACAAAATCTAAAAAAAGGGAAAAAACAATACGGCATCTGGAACGGCATTCCCGACAGCTATGCCGCAGAAATGTGTGCAGGAGCAGGCTTTGATTGGGTCTGTATTGATGGCGAACATGCACCGTTTGATTTACGAACGATTTTGCACAATATGCAAGCTATTCAATCCTATAATGTACCTGCCATCATCAGAATTCCTGCGGTTGACCCCATATTGATAAAACAGTTACTGGATGCAGGGGCGCAAAATATTTTAATTCCAATGATTGAAACTGCTGACCAAGCAGAATTAGTAGCGAAAGCAATGGTTTATCCACCGAAAGGAACCCGAGGAGTAGGAACGGCATTGGCGAGAGCTGCCCAATGGAATCGAGTCAATGATTATTTTAAATTAGCTAATGACCAAATGTGTTGTATTGGGCAAATAGAATCTATCAAAGCAGTTGAGAATTTAGACGAAATTTTACAAGTAGAAGGCTTAGATATTTGCTTTTTAGGACCTGCTGATTTAGGAGCGACTATGGGCTATTTAGGTCAGCCAAGCCACCCAGAAGTAGTAAAATTAGTAAAGGAATGTATCCAAAAAATTGTGAAGGCTGGTAAGACTGCGGGTTTCTTGACAGGCTCTACCCAATTAATTGAGGAATATACTGCTGCTGGTGCAAGGATGTGTGGAGTTGGTTTGGATACACTTATTTTGGCAAAAGGAACTAAAAAATTAGCGGAATCTTATAAAATAGAATTGAATAGTAGTCAATCAAATACGCAATATTAAAAGAGCGAAAACAATAGATTTTTTTGAAATAAACACTATTGATTCAATTTTTTTTCAGCTAATTCAATCAATTCATCCATAGAATCGATAATGGGTTGCAATAATTCCTTTTTATGATATTTCTTATTAGCAACAATTTTGTCTATAATTTGAGTACATTTATCTTGGCTCTTTTTAAGCGTAGATAGTTTCTTAGTTGTAGTATTCATAATCGTTTTAATTTAAAGATAAGCAAAAATTAATCATCAAGCAACTTTTTTAATCGGGCTTTATTCGCTTTATAATAAGTTATCAACTTACGTAACCATTGTTTTTCAAATTCAGTCAAATTAGTATCCCCTAATGCATCTTCAATTAACTCCTTTTGCCATGCAATTTCTTCTAATAGTTTTTCAATTAGTTCTGGCTTGTCCATAAATTTATATTTTAAAAATAAAAATATAAACAATTTCTTTACCTATTCTTATACTCCGAAGGTGTCTTCCCAACCCCCAGTTTAAACCGCCGACAAAAATAAGCCAAGGTATTAAAGCCTAACCTATCAGAAATTTCTTTTAGCGATAAGGTGGTGTATTTCAACAAGCGTTTAGCCTCGGTAAGGATTCTTTCATTAACCAATTGTTTGGCAGTTTTACCTGTTTTTTCTTGGCAAATGAGGGATAATTGACGTTTTGTTATACCCAATTTGGGAGCATAATAATCTAGTGTATGGTATTGTTTATAGTGTTCTTCTAATAAGTTGATAAATTGAATGTATTGATTTTGTTGGTAATCTTGCTTTTTTATTTGGGAGGAACTATATCGATGCATCAATATCAACAATGGGTATAATAAATGTTGGATGAGACTTAAATCTATGACTTTAGCGGTCTGCATTTCATACTCTGTTAGCATGTGTTGTAATAATACCTGAACCAATGCACTATCCGATGTTTCAATTGTTAAGTCCTGATGTTGGCTAATCTGATGTAAAATATTATAGTAATAGCCTTCTTTGGAAGATAGGACGGCAGGTAAAATATTATCTTTAAAACGGATTAAATAGCCTTCTATTTCTTTGGCAAACAAAAATTGATGCACTTGCCCTTTTGAAATAATGTGAAAAGTATTTGCTTTTAAATCGTAGGTGATACCGTCGATTTCATGTTTCCCTTCTCCTTTTTGGATGTATAAAAATTCATAGAAACTATGTCGATGTGGATGCTCATCAATGGAAGCTGCATCAAAATTCTTCCTGATCTTTCTTATCAAAAATACCTGTTCATTGTATTGGTATGGGATAGGTGCTTTGTTCATTAAAAAAGGAGTAGATGAATAAATTAAGAAATGAGTAAATGTAGCCACTACTATTGAACATTTCCGATTATCTTTAGTTTTTTTTGGCTTAACATTTACTCATTTACTCATTTATTCATTTATTCATTTATTCATTTATTCATTTTCACTGTCTCAAAAGCTTTTTCCAAAGCATCCACTATCACATCTACTTCTTCTTTTTGAATCACCAATGGCGGGGATATAATAATCTTATTACCAGAAGTTCGGACAATCGCACCCTGCTTTAAGGTCGCTTCATAAATTGCATTGATATAAGGTTTAGAACAAGGCGCTTTAGATCTTTTATCACTCACTAATTCTAAGGCGATCATCAATCCCTTTCCTCTAACGTTACCCACTTTTTCAAATTTTTCTTCAAAAGATTGTAATCGATTGATCATATAAGTCCCCTGATTAGCTGCATTGGATGGCAAATCTTCTTTTTCTACAATATCCAATGCCGCTAAAGCAGCAGCACAACCAACAGGATGGCCTGAGTATGTATAACCATGTGCAATATATCCATCCCCATCATTATTATTCGCAAAAGCATCATCAATTCGTTCATTAAATAAAGTCGCTCCTAATGGAATATAGCCAGAAGTGATGCCTTTTGCAGAAGTCATAATATCAGGTGCAACACCCCAACCTCTAGAACCAAACATCGCACCTGTTCGTCCAAAACCACAAATTACTTCATCTGCAATAAATAAAACCCCGTGCTTATCGCAAATTTCTCTACAAAGTGGGAAGAAATTTTCTGGTGGCACAATGACTCCACCTGCACCCAAAACAGGTTCCGCAATAAATGCAGCTACCGTATTAGGCCCTAAATGGGTAATCGTTCTATCTAACATTTCAGCGCATTTCTGACCTAATAAAACTGGGTCATCTTCGGTAAACATATTCCGATACATCCACGGCGACTCTATATGGTAACAGCCTGGCAATGCTGGTTCGCAGCCTTTTCTAAATCGATCACCACCTGTAACAGAAGCTGCGCCAAAGTGCGTTCCATGATAGCCATCCTTTAAAGAAATGAATTTAAATCGGTCTTTTTGTCCTATTACTTTCCAATATTGTCTGGCTAATTTCATCGCTGTTTCCATCGCATCTGACCCACCAGAGCTATAAAACACCCGTTTCATATTTTCTAGTTTCGTCATTTCCATTAAACGATGAGATAGCTCAATGGAACGTGGATGGGACGTGCCTCTAAAAGTAGAGTAGTAGACCAGTTCATCTAATTGGTTAACAATCGCTTCTTTAATTTCGGAGCGACCATAGCCACAGTTCACATTCCATAAGCCACCAACCCCGTCTACATAGCGATTGCCGTCTATGTCTTCAATATGTACGCCTTTTCCTTTGCTGATAATTATAGGCGGTGTTTTTAGGGAGTCATTGGGATGACCCATTGGATGCCATTGTTCTTTGGCATTCCACATTTTTAGTTGTGCTTGATGTAGGCTAATTTGTTGGTCTTTTTCTGTTGAACGATTTATAGAAATTGGCATATTTTTTTTTATTTTTCTTAATGTTCAATGAGTGAAATGTAACACAACTCTCTGAGTTATGCTGCTAATAGGGATTTCACAACTCAGAGAGTTGTGTTACTTACCCCCATTACCTTCAAAACATATTCATAACAAGCATCGGGTTCTGTAATATCAAAATGTAAGGTTTTTAAACCAAACTTCATTCCGCCCATAATGTTCCGTAATTGATCATCTACGAAAAGTACTTCTCTTGGTTTTAAATTCATATTTTTCATGGCACCTGCATACGCTCTAGGGTCGGGCTTTAAAATATCCGAATGGGTTGCATCGTAAAAACTATCCAAATCATTGATAAAGGGTAAATTATCTACAAATTTTTTGCCTGTAAATAATTCTATTTCGTTACTTAAAATACCGATTTTTAAACCTGCTGCTTTGACTAGTTCAATTGTTTTCAAGGCTTGGGGACGTAATACTTTTGAATAATCTGTCTCCCCTCCCATCCCTCGTAATAAATCGAGCATCGTCCAATTTTCATGACCCAACAGTTCGCCTATTTCTTTAGCTCTCGCTCCCCAATATTGTCTTTCTGTAATTTCATCCCGTTGCATGGACATCCATAGGTCATCACTTTCGGGGTCAAAAGGGCCGCGCCAAGTGAGTGTTCCCTTTTTTAAGCCTAATGCTTCTTCCGTTATTCGATGTCTTTCAAATAAGGATTTGCTGATAACACTTCCAAAGTCTAGTAATAATCCTTTTATCATTTTTATAAATTTACGTAGTTTGGACATTCCTGTCCGAGCATATTATATTCTATTGCTCAGACAGAAACGTCTAAGCTACGTTTAATAATTTGCCGAGCGACCTTTATACCACTCTCAATTGCCCCATCTATAAAACCTCGCCAGCCTAACGCAATATCTCCTCCTGCGAAATAAATATTACCTTCTGGTTGCAGCGCATTTTTAAAATAGTTGGTGAATTGATTGGGTTTAAAATTGCCCCAAGTTCCTAAAGCAGTAGGGTCATTTGACCAATCATGGAAGGCAAAGTCTACTACTTTATACTTATCATCCCACTTATTAATTTCTGCTTGTAAAGTTGCTATCGTTATTTTTTTCATTGGATGTTCTGGATTCGTGAAGGCAACCACCACAGATTTTTCCTCGCTTATATAATGTGGTAAGACACTTAGAATAGGCGTATTGACTGATGACCAGCGATTATCCTGAAATTTCCCTGCTAATTCAATATAAATTTTATTTCCTTTACCTGATAATTCTTCTTTAGAAAAATTCAATTTTTCACTAGAAATAGTTGGTGTAAATTGGATATTTTTCCAAGTATTCAAAGGAGTCGCTACAATACAAGAAGTAGAAATATAAGTTGTTGAACCAGTACTTATAGTTACTTGTTCATCGGTTTGGTTAATTTCAGTCACTAGCGAATTTAGTTTGATAACTGCTTTAGTGTCCTTGACTATGCAATTCAATAAATGGGTTGTTCCTTCCTTTAGAGAAAATCTACTCAAGCTATCTGCATAAGTATCATCATGTCCATTAGCAAGTGCATACCAACGAAGTGCTTCTATATAGCCTCCTTCTGTGGGGGAATTATTACATTGAATATTAGTCGTTCTTAAAAGAGTCGTTCGTTGCAACTCCGTCAACTCCATTTGATTAATTCTATCTGCATTGGATAAACCATCGTATTTTTTATAGGCCTCCGTTAAAAAAGGGGTAAATGGAAGTGGGAAAACGGATTTTGCGGGCGCAACGTATTCTTCAAAAGCAGCAGCAATTTGATTTTTTTCTACTTCCGTAAAATCTTTCCTTACAGCTCCGTTTATTAAAAAACGAGTCTCTTGCATAGCATTCGTCCGAGCGTAATAAGGACGTTCTTTGATGGTCAAGCTATAGCGATGAATTTCAGCCCACACATGCGGCTGACTCCAAAATACATAGCCTCCTCCTAATTCAATAGGGACATCGTTTAATTCACTTGACAATGCTCTTCCTCCGAGGTGATCTTTTGCTTCTAACACGAGGACTGATTTTCCTGCTTGGGATAATTCTCTTGCTGCGGTGATGCCTGCAAATCCTCCTCCTACTATGATGATGTCGTATTCTTTTTGCATTTTATGATATTCGCTGATTGGGGGGTGTTATGATTTGTCGACTATGCGACTATGCGACTATTAGGCAACCACAAGGGTTGCCTCTACGGGGATAATATTTCTTCGGGTTCGACTGGTTTCCATAAATCTACTTTCATTCTTTTTAACCATATAAACGCATATATTGCACAAATCGCCAGCATTATAAAAAACGGAATATAAATTTGAGATGCCTTTAAAAATGGAGGCGTTAAAAAGAAAAAGGTTATAAACAATCCTACGATAGCTAATAATTGCGGCAATGGGTAGCAGGGCGTTTTAAAAGGTCGATGAATATCGGGTCTTCGTCTGCGCAATAATATGACAGAAATATTTACCAATAGGTAGAAAAATATCCAAGAACAAATAGCTGCTAAGATTAATTGGAACACGCCATCAATATTCGTCCCCATTAAGAAACTTCCAATCATTGGTATCAAACCAATAAAAATAATTCCTACATAAGGCGTTTTATATTTAGGATGTTCTTTGGCAAAAATAGCGGGTAACATTTTGTCTTTTGCCATGCCTTGCAAGATGCGAGGAATACTAGCAATGAGCATATTAATTAAGGCAACTGTTGCAACAAATATCAATAAAATAAAGCCCCATTTTCCGACATTTCCTAATACCGCTTCTCCAAATGCGAGTGAAGCATCGGGCGTATCTAATAGGGTGGTTTGCGTAGCTTCATCTACAATGACATTGGGTACTTGGCGAACAATACCTGCGCCAAAAATGAGCATACCTACTAGGGCTAATGTTAGTCCACCAAACAGCGATTGAGGAATGTTTTTATTCGGGTCTTTCATCTCAGGTGCCAGCGGTGTTACATATTCTGCCCCTACAAATAAGAATAAAGTAAAACCTATCATACTAAGAATAGACATCCAATCTTTAGCTATATCAAAACCAGCCCAAAAGTTACTAGTATCTACTTTGGGGGCGATTACCAAACCAATCAAGCCTAATACCAATAGAACTGTGTACTTGAAATAAGACATAATATTTTCAGAAACGGCAAATACTTCCAAGCCTCTAATATTAATAAGTATACAAATCAAAACAATCACCCAACCAATAATATAGGATTGTTCAACAGGAATAAAATTCAAAAAAGGAAAATTGGCTTGGGCAAATAAACCAGCTGCTGCTACTTCCGCAGAGGAAGCAAAACAGGTTACAATTACATAAGCCGCTAAGGTGGCTGTAATGCCCCAAAACCTACCCATTCCTGCTGTCACATAATCATAGACTGCCCCTTCGGTTGGAATAAAACTCGCCAATTCTGCAAAGCTGGTTGACTGACACATCATCAGTAAATAAGAGATTATCAAGGCGATAAAAAAAATAGGCGCATTGATATTGATGCCTTGCGTAATGGTCAACAGAGAGGAGGCTATTAGCATCAATCCTAGTATGGAAGCTATCCCTGTTGCTGTACCTAATTTATGGTTTTGGTTCATTTTTTTGTTTTTGAGAGCAGAGACCATTGCATTGAGAGAATAGACCAGATATGGATTTACGATTGTACTCTCTGTTCTCTTAGTGAAACGGTTTCTGTTCTCTGCTCTACTTTTTTATCGTTCCATCCGCTACCCAAGCATCAAATATTTCCAATACCTTATCACAAAATGCTGGGTCACAAATATGTGCATCTAATTCAATTAAATCTACATGTGCTTCAAGATTTGCTTTTATGGCTTTATTGAAAATAGCTAAAGCTTTTTTGTCGTGAAAAACTTCCCCTTCTCTATCCCATTCAATTAGCCCTTCTTGTGGTAAAATGACTTTGATATTTTCTTTAGATTTATTCAATTTAGAAGCAATGAAGCGACCTGATTCCGCTACTTGTTCATGTCCCAAAGTAATGGAGGCTATTAAACGATTGTGCGCATGATAAGGTCGGTCGCTGTACTTTTCTGGTAGCGGTTGCCAAGTTGGAAAATCTATAAAGAAAGCAGCACCTGGGCAAATAATTTGCGGGATGCCTGCTTTCCCTGCATTTTCTAATCGGTCTTTTCCCGAATTGACAATGGAACCCCATAAACCGTTAATGACTTCTGGGACACTGAAATCCATCACACAAGCAAATCGCTTTTTGGAAGATAGATTTTCTAATGCTCGGCCACCTTGACCCGTTGTATGAAAAATAGCTGCTTCAAAACCTCTTTTTTCCAATTCGGGTTTCAAGGTTTTCATATAAGTTAATGCAGAACTACCTAAAGAAGTCATGCCGACTACGGGACGTTCAAACTTAGGGGTTTCTACAGCTTTTGCCGCTCCTAAAACTGCTCCACAGGCTTGACTCAAACCAGCTTTACAAACCGAATTCAAACCATACAAGCCACCTGACCATAAAATCATCATCAAATCAGGGCTTAATCTTTCTGGTGGAATCAAATGAGAAAATGCTACTGTACTCACAATGAATTTTGGAAAACCAAAGGGCAAAGCATCTGCTACATCTAAGGACAAATCCGTTCCCATCGTGCCGCCCAACATGATGACTCCATCTATTTTACCTTCATCGCACAATTGTCGAGCTAATTTACAAGCCCCTTCTGCCGTTTTGGTCATCGCTTTATTCTCATCGCCTAAATCTATGATGGCTTGATTGGTGGTATTGGCTGCTTTTGCTATATCAAACCTAGTAATATCTACTTCAAAATCAGGGTTGCCTAATACCCCTACGTCCATCACCATCGCATGTGCCCCTTGTCCTTCTAGGCATTGCTTCATGTACAATAACTCTGGAGATTTGGTGTCTCCTGTTCCAATAATTAGGATGTTTTTTTGTGCCATGAGTTCTTAATTTAAATCAGCAATTAAAAAGTTTATTTGTTGGAGAGGTTCTTTAGAGGGAAGGAATTGGATTTGTTATTTATGAAAAAACAAATCCAATTCTCTCCCTCTAAATACTCAATTTAAAACATGGTTTAAGTCGAAAGATTGTAAGTCAAAGGCTTTTGCTACGCCATCATAAACTACTTTTCCATGTACGATATTCAAGCCTTTTGCCAATGCCGCATTGTCTTTACAAGCCTGTTTCCAACCTTTTTCGGCTAATTCAATGGCATATTGTAAAGTTGCATTCGTTAAAGCCAAAGTAGACGTATAAGGTACAGCACCCGGCATATTCGCTACACAATAATGCACCACATCCTCAATAATAAAAGTAGGGTCTTCGTGCGTCGTAGGTTTGCAAGTTTCAATACAGCCCCCTTGGTCAACTGCTACATCTACCACCACTGCACCTGCACGCATTTCTTTTAGCATAGCTTTGGTGATAAGCCTTGGTGCTTTTGCGCCTGGAACTAACACAGCCCCGATAATTAAATCACTCTCTTTGATTTGTTGTCGAATGTTATATTCGTTAGAGTAAAGTGTTGTGACATTGGCAGGCAGGATGTCTGCTAACTGGCGCAGTCGATTCAAATTAATATCTAAAATCGTTACTTGCGCCCCTAAGCCTGCTGCCATTTTAGCGGCTTGGGTACCAACTATTCCACCCCCTAATATCATTACTTTACCTGGCGGTACACCTGGCACGCCTCCTAATAAAACCCCTCTTCCTTTCTCTGGTTTTTCTAAATATTTTGCGCCTTCTTGTATCGACATTCTACCAGCTACTTCTGACATAGGCACCAATAAAGGCAAACTTCTATCAGGTAATTGCACTGTTTCATAAGCCAAACAAATTGCTTTGCTTTTTATCATAGCTTTTGTCAAGGGTAAATGAGAGGCAAAATGAAAATAGGTGAACACTAATTGGTTTTCTTTAATGAGGTCATATTCTGGCTCAATCGGTTCTTTCACCTTCATTATCATCTCCGCTACTTTGTAGGTACTTTCGATGTCCTTTTTCATTTTTGCGCCTGCTGCTCTGTATTCCGCATCACTAAATCCACTTCCTACTCCTGCGCTTTTTTGTACATAGACCGTATGCCCTCTACGAGTTAAGGCATTGACCCCTGCTGGCGTTAGGGCAACTCGATATTCATTGTTTTTAATTTCTTTTGGGACTCCGATTTTCATAGTAGGTTGTTTAATTTTGAATGAAAAATTTTGAATTTTGAATGAGGTTGGATTCAAAATTACTCATTCAAAATTCAAAATTATTTCTAATAGGAAATACAAACAGACTTCAATTCCGTATAAGCATCAATAGCGGTATCCCCTAATTCTCGACCAATCCCACTTTGTTTATAGCCACCTAAAGGCAAGTTAGGGTCGGAACGAACTGCTGAGTTTACGTAAATAATTCCAGCTTTTATTTTATCTATTAAATGATGTGCTTTGCTCATATTCTGTGTCCAAATACTTGCGGATAAACCATAAGGCGTATCGTTGGCTTTAGCAATTAAGTCCTCCATATCCTCATAAGGCATGGCAACGATAACAGGCCCAAATATTTCTTCTTCGCTGATGGATACTTTTTTATTATCAACATTCGCAAAAATTGTAGGTTCGATAAAGTAGCCTTTGTCAAACGGACAATTGCCACCTGATACTACTTCCATTTTATCTTGCTTGCCTTGCTCAATATAGCTCATCACCTTTTTAAAATGTCCTTTAGATACAACAGGGCCTAATTTCGTTGTAGCATCCAATCCACTTCCCAATGGCATTTTTTGAGCAATCGCTGCCATATCTGCTAAGGTATTATCAAAATGCTTTTTTGGTAAAAATAATCTAGAACCAGAAACACATACTTGTCCTTGATTGTAAAAAATACCTTTAGCAACACCTGCTGGTACTTTAGAAAAATCTGCATCCTCCAAAACTAAAACTGGGTTTTTGCCACCTAGTTCTAAAGTGAATTTTTTCAATAATTTAGCTGCATTTTGCCCGATAATTCGACCTGTTGCACTCGACCCTGTAAAAGTAATTTTGGCAACTAAGGGATGATTAATAATGGCTTGACCCGTCTCTACACCTGTTCCTGTAACGATATTAATTACCCCTTCTGGAATATTGGCTTCCAAAGATAATGCTGCTAATTTCAATGCCGTCAAAGGTGTTTCTTCCGATGGTTTGAAAACTACCGTGCAACCACAAGCTAGGGCAGGAGCAATTTTCCAAGCATACATCATAATCGGCACATTCCACGGCGCAATGGCACCAACCACGCCAACAGGTTCTCTTTTCGTAAAAGCAAAATGTTTGCCGCCACTTAGAGAAACCTCTAAGGTATCTCCTTTGATTTTTGTAGTGAAGCCTGCATAGTATCGAAAACAATTAACAGCTGCTTTGACTTCTTTTTTGGCATCCACTAATAATTTTCCATGCTCTAACACTAATAATTCTGCCAAGTCTGCTTCGTTGTTTTCTATAATACGGGCGTAATCTAATAGTAACTTCTCCCGTTGATTGGGCAGTAGTTTTGACCATTTCCCATTCGCTAATGCTTGATGTGCTGCTTGGACTGCTTCATGGACGATTGCTGCATTGCAAGTACTTACCTCTGCCAATACTTCTTCCGTTGCAGGATTAATGGCAGGGATAGTTGAGGTGCTTGTCTGCTGAAACTTACCGTTGATGAAAGGGGCTTGTAATTTATTTATTGTTGTCAAATTTGTAATAGATTTTGTAGGGAGCGTAACGCAACTCTCTGAGTTGCGACTTGTGCTAGTTGCGCAACTCGGAGAGTTGCGTTACTCTCGCCATATAGTTTCTTTTGCATACGCCGTAGGTCGATCAGGCAAAGTCACATTATTCGATTTTTCATATACTTCCCAATCTTTAATCAGTTCTGCTAACTTTTCTGGATGGGTACTTGCCAAATTCTTTTGTTGGCTAATATCATTCGATAAATCGTACAATTCCCATTCACTAGTTCCATAAGGTGCTTCCATCCATTCTGCTTTCCATTGTCCTTTTCGCAAGCCTCGTCGGCCGTATAATTCCCATGCGTGGACTTTATCTTTTGGGTGTACGCTTTCTATTTTTCCATTTAACCACGGCAACATAGAAGTGCCAGTCATGGGGAAAATTTCTCTTCCTTTATAGTTTGTTTTGGGATGCTCGACCTCTGTTAAGTCCAAGAAAGTTGGCGCTAAATCCTTTACCGATAAAAAGTCGTGATTAATAGTATTGGCTGCTTTTTTCCCTTTGGGATAACGAATCATAATGGGCGCTCTCACACCGCCTTCCGTGGCAAAAGCTTTATACCATTTGAAGGGCAATGAACTAACTTGTGCCCATGCTGTACCTAATTCCACATAAGAATTGATTCGACCCATATTTTCCAAGCTATTATCAAAAGTCGCATCTACCCATTCTCTCGTATTGGCATAGCCCATGATGCTATTACCTTCTGCGCCATTGTCTGCCATGAAAATAATCAGGGTATTTTCATATTCCCCAATATCTTTCAAATGCTGAATAACTCTGCCAGTATGATAATCTAAGCGGTCAATCATAGCAGCATATAACTCCATTGATTTACTTGCTTTTTGTTGCTCCTCTTTTGATAATTCTGACCAAGGAATCACATTTGGACTTAGAGGAGGTAAGCTGGCATATTCAGGGATGACCTCTGCTTTTTTTCCATTTTGTAATCGCTGTATTGCTAGTTTTTCGTAGCCTTCGTCATATTGTCCTTTGTATAAATTGATATGCTCATCGGGTACTTGTAAGGGCCAATGTGGAGCGGTGAAAGACAGTAAATGAAAAAATGGTTTATTTTCTTGCTGACTTTCATCAATATAGCTAATCGCTTTATCTGTATAACTTTTAGTAGAATAAAAGTCCTTGGGTAATTCCCCAACCAAACTACTATCTTGGCAATAAGGAGATGCTGGTATCACCGCTAAAAAAGGTTGCTTATCATAAAAATGACCTCCGCCACCGGGAACTAAACAAAAAGAACGGGTGAATCCTCGATTGACAGGCCATTGTTCTTTTTTGCGAGGGGAACCCAAATGCCATTTGCCTGCTATAGAAGTATGATAGCCTGCATCCTGTAATAGTTTCGGAAAAGTAACGACATCAAAATTCAGGTAGCCTTCATAGCCTCTTAAGCCCAATTGATTATCTGACCAATCTCCATCCATTGTGCCATAACCATTGCGGTGGGCATCTATCCCCGATAATAACATGCCACGAGTAGGAGAACAAGTTGGTCCCGTACAAAAAGAAGTAAAACGAGTACTTTGTTTAGCTAAGGCATCAATATTTGGCGTTTTGATTTCACTCCCGTAACAGCCTAAATCTGTAAAGCCTAAATCGTCGGCGACAATAAGCAATATATTGGGTTGACTAGGTGCTTGTTTTACGGTCGTATTTTTTTCTGATGTACAACTATTTAAAAATTGTAAACAGCTAAAAAAAAGGACTGTTATTTTGACGATAAAGTGGGTATTCATATGATAGCTTTTAATTTTATCGACAAAATACTAATTAGGAATAAAATTAAAATGCAAATTAAAATTAAAAACACGCTAACTATCATCGACTTGTAATTTTAAGAATGAGCATTTCATTTTTTTACATTCTCTACTTACGTTTCGCTGAAATTAAATTTTAAAACTAAAAATCATTTCTTTGGTTATTGGAGGATTTTAATAGTTTCAGCTTGGTATCTGGTAAAAAGTATATCTGACAGAAAGCTTCATTAGAGGGAGTGAATTTGTTTTATTGCTTTATGGCTATATTGCTTTATTGTCAACGGCACACAACGTCATACAAACAATAAAACAATAAAACAATAAAGCCATAAAACAATATAACCATATAACCATCTTTTAAAAATTATACTTCAAATTCACACCAAAAGAAGAAGGTCTACTAGTTTGGTATCTAATTCGACCAAATGGAACCGCTGCTAAAGAAGTAATATCTCCATAGTTAGCGATTGTATTGGTTAGATTTCTAGCAAACAAAGCAATCTCGTATTTTTGAGTGGTATAACCTACTCTAGCGTTAAGAATTGTAAAGGCATCAAAGACAAGTTCTGGATTATCTCTAGGGTCAAAGGTATTTACCCTATCTCCAGTATGTTGTAAATCCAGTCTGGCATAGATACCTCGGTCATCAGTAATCATTTTGCTGTATTGAATACCCGCACTTGCTGTTATTTCAGGTACATTTAGCACTCGGTCACCATCTTCTGCACCTGTCAAATTACTCCCTTCTTCAATTGTAGCTTTTACATATCCGAAAGCACCATTTACCTCTAACTCTTTGGATAATTTTCCTTTCAATTCTACTTCCAATCCTGTCATAGAAGCCTTACCTACATTATCAATAAATAAGAAACCAGAAGGTAAGAAAACCCTTTGTTGTAAATTATCCCAATCACTTCGGAATACAGAAGCATTGAAAATCATTCGACCATTTGCCAAGGTATTTTTTGAGCCAATCTCATAGGTCCAAATCGCATCAGATTCAAACGTAGGTGGTGCTTGTTCCAAACCTAGTGCTGCTAAGTCAGCCCCTGCGAATACGATAGGTACGGCAGGATTCAAACCGCCCAAACGATACCCTCTTGCAGCGTTCGCATATAAAGTGGCATTTGGACTCGCTTTCAGCGTAATGTTGAATTTAGGATTGATACCTGAATCTGTTACTTTGTCTGGTTCAGATAATACACCATTTCCAACGAAGCCACCAATTAATTGATTGAAATCTTGAGAAGCGTTAAAATATCTAAGGCCAGCAGTGATTGTTAATTTTTCAGATACATCAAAATAAGCCTCTCCGAAAAGTGCAAATTCATTGGTGGTGACTTCTGTTTCTTGAGAGTACCAAATCCCACCCGTTGCATTATCAATAAAACCTGCTAAACCTAGTAAGTCCTCATTTACAAAATCAGGTAAGCCTGCTACGTCAACAATATTTTTCAAATATCCTGACAAACCTCCTAGGTACTCATCTCTTTCTTGGCTGGCATTAAATTCTGCGGTTTCCGAACTAAAGAATAAACCTGTGGTAAAATTAAATTTCCCTTCGCTATCGGAAGCATACCTAAGTTCTTCCACTATTTTACTCAAAGAACCAGTTCTTTCAATAAACTCTGGATAGTAGTTTACTGGACCTGTGGGATCTCTAAAATCCCCATTGGGTAAAAAACCCGGAATCTCGTTATTACTTGGACCAGAACTTTCTCGTTCTGTTACATCTTCAATATCTAATTGGTCGACTCGATTGTAGGAAAAACTATTAACGATTTCTCCATTGTCTAAGCCAAATTTTGTCAAAAGTCCACCATGTAACAAATCCAATTCATAGGTTTCATCTAATCCAGCAATACGGAATTGCTCAAAATTATCTGGCCTAAAATCTGCAAAATCATACCCATCTCCTTTTGTTTTCTGATAAATAAATTTAGGGATAATCGTTACATTCTTATTAGGATAGAACCCTAATCCAATATTAAAACCATAACTAGTTTCATCATTGATATTGTCTCTTCTAGTTTCTCCATTTTCCCATCCGCCTTGCACACCACTTCCAGTTTCTAATAAATTAATAGGCGTAGAACCATCTGTCCAAGGAATACTTGGAGAACCTGGGTCTTCATCGTGATCCCAGATTCCTGCACCCGTATTTGGACCTGAACCATCTCCAGTATTTAGTGGAAAGCCGTTAAATTGGCTTTGTTTGATTCTGTCATAAAAACCAGTTTTGAAATTATAAAAAGCACCGATTCTTAAAGCTGCTTTTTCCTCAGATAGAGGTACATTATATACTCCCTGAAGATTGTAATCCAAATCTCCTTCCGTCACAGAAGCAACAGACACATCTATATTTCCTTCTGTTTTAAAGGCATTCGGCTTTTTTGTAATCACTTTTACAGCGCCACCCATCGTAGAAGAACCATAAAGCGTACCTTGTGGACCTCTTAAAACCTCGATTCTTTCTACATCAAATAACTTAGGGTCTGCAAATTCTGGTAAAGGCGTATCATCCAAATACATGGCAGTGGTCTTATCACCTGATACCCCTCTAATCGCGATATTACTACCCGAAGAACGACCATCCCCAAAACCAACATTTCCACCACCACCAGAGGCGGTTATGCTCAAATTAGGAATAGAAGAAAAATAGTCTTTGGACTCAAATGCCCCCGTTCTTTTTAGTTCTACAGGACTTAAAGTACTAATACTCAATGGTACTTTTTGAGCCGCTTGCGACCGTTTGTTTGCTGTTACTACCACGTCTTGCAACTGTAAAGCATCTGTTGCTAAAGCAATATTTTGAGTAATACTTCCTCCACTATTACTGACGGAAACTGTTTGGTCAGCATACCCTGTATAACTAATTTCTAAAACTGCGTCAGCGTTAATGCTTAATTCGTAATTGCCATCGAAATCGGTAACGGTTCCAGTAGACGCACCTTGAATGAGGATATTAGCCCCAATTAATCCTTCCCCAGTAGTTACATCGGTAATGGTGCCACTGACCTGTGTTTGGGCTACTAGGAAACAAGGAACTGCCAGTAGCATAATAAAAGTCAACATTTTTCTTGCCATGATTTATCGCTTTAGAGTCATTAAAAGAAGGAGAACCTAAGTCGTACTGTTTATTTGTTTAATTGACTACGTGTCAGTTTTTTATAAACAGTTAAACAAATAAACAGCCCTACTTAGACTAGAAAAGCAGGACTTAATAGTACATACGCCTCTAGTCTATCTGATAGGTCAAAACCAGAATAGTTCTAAGGAACATGTAAACAATAACTTCAAACAGTTTGAGTTTCTTTTTACTTTTAGCGTCGTTAAAAAATTATACCGTAGCTTGGCTATGCTAGAATGCATCCCATCCGTTTCACGGTTCACAAACAGTGTTTGCTCATCTAGCTAAAAGAAAAAATAATTCTCAAACTTTGTTACAATTTATTATTAGAAACAGGAATAAAATAACTTTACATTTTTTGATTCTCAACCCTTTATTGGGATTGGGTTTTTAAAAATAAAATGGTCATTTTATTTTTCCTTCGTTCCTTTAACATATTCCTAAAAATTAAATTTTAGTGAAATATTATGAAAGTTAAGTTCTATGTATGCCATTGAATATTTGGCATAATTTAAATATTGCAATAATTATTATAATGCAAAGAAAAAGAGAAAATCCAAATAAAAATGACACATAAGTGTATAATTGATGTCACTTTTGTGTAAATAGTCAACAATTGTTTATTTGTAATTAGTTAGTAGGGTCTTTTTTTGGAAGAAAATTGAAAATTTTCTTCCAAAAAAAGAACTCCCCTCTCGCATGCGGTTGAGTGGGAGGTTTGTTTTTTCTGATTTTTTTATTCAAAAAATCAGAAAACAAACCCTCCTAAATTGTCACGTTTATTTTTTTATTTTTTTCTGATACTCCAATGGAGTTTGATGGGTATGTTTTTTAAAATATCTTGAAAAATAGGTGGGGGTATCAAAACCTAATTGGTAGGCAATATCTTTTAAATTACTATTCGTAAAAGTAAGTAATCTTTTGGCTTCCAATATAATTCGTTCTTGAATCATTTTTTTGGCAGGTTGCCCATGAAAAAGCTTGATAATTTCAGACAATCGACGGCGACGGATACCCAATTGCTGGGCATAAAATCCTACTTGATGTTCTTTAAAAAAATGGAGTTCTACTAATTCCATAAACTGATAATAAACCGTTTTATCTTTTTTCTCTGTATGCGCCATCTTTTGAGTAAATACTGCTCGACTCTTCCTTTCTAGTAATAATAATAAAGTCAATAAAAGGTGTTGTAGAATATTTCGTTTACCAAAAACTTGGGGCGGTCGTTGAAATTCCTTCATTAACTGGTGGAGGATAGTTTCATATTCCAGTACTTCGGATGGATTTTCTAATTGAAAATACCCCACATCGCTGATATATCCATAAAGGGAAGAGTAGAATTTATCATTAAAATTTTGATTGATAGAGGGTAAAAATTCATTAGAGTATCGGATTAAAACACCTTCAATTTCGCTTCTTTCTTGCAGTTGATAGACCTTTCCTTTATTAACAAAATAAAAAGTATTGGGTCTAATATCTAATAATTTATCGTCAATTAAGTGTTGTCCTTTCCCTTCTTTTACCCATAAAATATTTTGATAATTCGGTCGGTAGGCTTGTTTCCATAGCTTATTTTCTTCTTGTATCGTAGTGATAAAAAATGGATAGGTTGACTTCGGTAGGTCTAAGAGTGGGAGTCGATTTTTTTTTGATCCAGACAAAATAGTTTATTTGTTAATTGACGATAAACTTGGTATTCATGTACGCTCTTACTTTTAGATTCATTCCATTTTGAATTAAAATAGATTCCATATAGCCGTCACCGCCTAAGCCGTCGTAGATTGTTCCATTTTGAAAAAGGTAAGTATTGTTCATAAATAGTATTAGAGTGATTTTGAATTTTGTAAGGTAAGCTTTTTTTCGATTTTTGAATAAGGAACTCCATAAAAAGATAGGCTGATTTTAAATTTAGAGCAACCCAACTGTGTGTAATTGGGGCATCCGAAATACCATTTTTATCAATGTCTATGAAAAAGGAATTTGTTTTGACATCAGTACTAAGCAGCTGACTTTAAGTACTGATAAAATGTTTTTTGCAAGATCTAGATTATAATACAAGGAAAGGTGCCACCAAATTAAAATTATTAATTACTGCATTTATTCCAAATTTTATCTTTTACACGCTAAAAAAAGCAATTTTGCATTTGTAGAAAATATTTTTTGCGCAATTGAGAAAATGCTAGGCTTTCCATTTTAATAATTTTGTACTATTAAATTAGTGTAAACTAAGTCTATTTAATTAATAAGGAACAGTGTAGGAATGAATTACAATTAAAATTAAAACCGAATTGACCATCAGCAGTTTAGAGTTTTAAAATGTAAAGTTATTTTTTCAACGTTCCGTAGACATAAATTTACATTTTTGGGTAGTTTATTTGGTTGCTAGTTTTCTTTAAAATCGAGATAAAAGAAGCCAAAAGTGTAAACTTATTTCTACACCGTTCCTAATCACTTAACCATTGTATATTTTTTTAGAAAAATACTAAAAAATACAGTCGGTGGATTCAAAAAAAATATCATGACTAAAAAGCAATTTAAAGCAGCAGTTGTGCAAGCAGCCCCCATTTTTTTAGACTTGCAAGGAACAGTTGATAAAACCATTAAACTTATTAAAGAGGCGGCTGCCAATGGAGCTGACATCATTAATTTTCCAGAAACATGGTTACCCGGTTATCCGTGGTGGATATGGTTAGAGGCACCTGCTTGGGGTATGCAGTTTGTTCAAAGATATTTTAATAATTCTTTAGAATATGATTCTGCTGAATTCAATCAAATTAGAAAAGCAGCTGCCGATAATAATATTATGGTTGTATTAGGATTGAGTGAAAGAAAAGGCGGTTCTTTATATATTGCCCAATCCTTTATTAATAATGATGGAGAAATTATTGCCAACCGAAGAAAATTAAAACCAACACATGTAGAGCGAACTGTTTTTGGGGAAGGAGATGGTAGCGATATTAAAGTTCATGATACTGCTATTGGTAGATTAGGTGGGCTGTGTTGTTGGGAACATTTACAGCCATTAAGTAA
>ENA-ORXT01001770-ORXT01001770.1-marine-metagenome-genome-assembly--contig:-NODE-1770-length-27807-cov-18.849946_pt1 | contig 27807 bp, 32 predicted proteins | sample MGYA00237868_ERZ511482 | MGnify/ENA metagenome assembly ERZ511482
CAGGAGCATAATGGTACGGCTGGTCGGAATCGAACCGACACTCCAAAGGAACGGGATTTTGAATCCCGCGCGTCTACCAATTCCGCCACAGCCGCACATCGTTGACCCACTAAGAATGAGCCATTTGGTAAGGCGCATAACATAGACACGCGCGGCGCTGCGTCAATATACGTTTTTGACTATAAAGGTGACTTTAAGGTTTGCCCTGCTAAGACACGCTTATGAAAGGTAACCTTGCATTTTTGGAGCGGTGGTATGAACGGGTAAAAGCCCTCGCACGCCACAAACGTGCTGTGCCTATATTGGCGTTTATCGCTTTTATCGAAAGTATTATCTTCCCGATTCCGACCGCTATTATGATGGCGCCTATGGCACAAGCGGATCACAGCAAAGCTTATCGTTACGCTCTAATTTGTGCCGTGTTTTCTATTTTGGGCGGTATTGCTGGGTATTGGCTGGGTTGGTTCGCCTATGAGGCCTTTGCTCAGCCCATGCTTGAAAAAATCGGAAAGTTGGATAGTGCTGCAAAATTCCAAGGCATGGTCAGTGATTATGGCGGGCTCGCCGTGTTCGGGGCAGGCTTTACGCCCTTTCCCTACAAAGTCATCACAATTTTAAGCGGCGCGCTGAAAGTTAATTTCGGCGTGTTTATGATTGCCAGCATTATGGCGCGCTTTGCGCAGTTTTTCCTAATCGCCGCAATCATTCGAAAATTTGGCGATCAGGCCGAAACCTTTATGAAAGAGAAATTTGGTCTCTTCACAATTGTTGCTTTCGTCGTCCTGACCATGCTTTTCATTCTTTACAAACAGATCAGCCATTAGCCACGAAGTTTAACTTGGGTATAAGCCTATAACTTTTGTGAAACCAAAGTCGTGAAAAGCTTGCACACGTGCTGCGTCTGTATTGGGGCCGACAAGTAATGCGACATCAGTGCCCGACCGCTGAGGCCGTTTTGTCTTTAGTCTATTTATGACTGCCTCGACACGCCTCGCAATCGCTTCCCCGCTATCAATCCAATGAACCGATTGCTTTACACTGGCCTTCAGCTCATCTGTAAGTAGCGGGAAATGAGTACAGGCCAGAACAACCGCATCAATATCAGCTCCCCGGCGACCCTCAAAAAGAGGTGCGATTTCTGACTTTATCCAATTGAGGGAAACTGGTTCCCCCGAAAGTTTTTTTTCGGCGATATCCACCAAATTAACAGACCCTTGCAAAATAACGTGACAATCAGAAGCAAAATCTTCGATGAGGCTATCGACATATTTGCGCCGAACCGTTCCAGGGGTGCCAAGCACGGCAATCGTTTTTGTTCGGCTTATTTCGGCGGCAGGTTTTATAGCCGGGACAACCCCGATAACAGGGCGGTCCACCGCCGCGCGGATTTCATCAAGGGCTGTAGTGGACGCCGTGTTGCAAGCGATGACAATAACATCAGGATCAATCGTGTCCTTAAGTATCGGCAGCAGTGACTGCAATCGGGACTTGAGTTCCACTTCTGTCTTCTCCCCATAAGGGCGAAAGTTATCATCCGCGACATAAGTCATTTGAAGGTCAGGCAAAAGCACGCGGATTTCGCGGGCTACTGAGAGCCCGCCTACACCCGAGTCAAATATCAATGCATGTGCCATTTACGCCTTTACCACTTTCTACAACGCATGCCCGATGCAAGTTACGAAAGCGTTTAACCTGTAAATTTATGGCAGAAGGTGGAGGGATATAAGGCGGACGGGGACGCATTGATGTGGTTCACGGCATCCCCGCCCTAACCCTCTCAGTTGGGGGAGAGGGATCGGGTAGGTGCTTTTCAGCATGTTCCACATCGTATTTTTTAGTCGTCATAACGCCGTTTAGATTTTAGAGCCTCCCAAAGGCTCAATCTGTAACAGGTTTGATTACTGTTCTTTATTAAGCCCATATATGAGCATATCAAATGAAAAATTTAATCCTTGGCTCATAAGACCTTGTTTTTCGATTTCATCCCGCAAAGCGCTGACCATATGAGCCCCTGTTAGATACAAATCATCTTTACCCTGCGTTTTTGGCATTGGCAGTAAGATCACATTATCCGGTAATTCCACAAATTTTCCCAACTGTTTTAACCATTCAGCTCAGCAAAGTCAGATATTTTCGCTAAAGGCTGTATTCTCCACAATTATTTGGTAAGTAAAACTCACGCAGCGTTGAAGGATGAATATTCCATGGGGGATAACCAAGAACTATATAGCCACCTAGACTGGAATGACCTCGCTATTTTCCTGGCAGTCGCCAAGGAAGGCTCCATGAGCCGCGCGTCGCAGTCTTTGGGCAAAACGCAGGTTACCATTCGCAACCGTGTGTCGTATTTAGAAGACCGTTTACAATCTAAGCTATTCATTCGCGGCGCGACAGGCATGATACTTACTGACGTAGGGAGGTCTATTTTAAATAGAGCTGAAGCCATGAACGTGCAGGCCCAAGAGATTGGCGAGCTTGCGCAGGGCAAAAAAAGAGACGCTCAGGCTCAAGTTAGCCTTGAAATTCCGGACGGGTTAGGCGTTTTCTGGCTCGCTTCACGCCTACCCGGCTTTCAAGATGCAAATCCCGACTTCAAACTTACCTTAAATGCTACGGCACAGAATAAACCTCCAGCCACCTCCGCGCCCGACATCACGGTTCAATTCAAAGAACAAAGCGACAAAGACTATATGGCTTCACGTCTCGGCAAAGTTCACTATGTGCCGATGACAACCCAAGCCTATATTGACAAACATGGCTGCCCAAAGTCCGTATTTGAAATGCTGGATCACCGGATCCTTAATCTGGACACTTACGGGATGCAGAAAGAAAACTGGTCACGCAAAAACTCGGCTGTCCACGACCTCTCGACAGCTAAGTTCAATACGAATTGCAGTCCGCTTTTGGTCGAGGCATTTATGAGCGGACTAGGCGTCGCCATGCTTCCGACTTACGGCCTCTTGCGTAATGATGATTGTATCATGCTAGATTTTGGCTTGGTGGTCTCGATTGATTTCTGGTTGGTCTATCATAAAGACTCTTCGTCTTTTGACCGGATTAGTAAGACCCTTGAGTGGTGCCGAGAAAGCATGGCCCCTGAAACTTATCCCTGCTTTAGAGATGATTTTGTGCATCCAGGAACTTACTCCGACGTTCAGGTCATTAAACCTGCTGTATGACAACCCGGTTTGCCCCTTCCCCGACAGGTTACCTCCACCTCGGCCACGCCGTAGCCGCAAAGACTGCATTTGAGCATAGCGAAACTTGTTTGTTACGCATCGAGGATATTGATCACACGCGTTGCCGTCCTAAATATACCCAAGCTATATATGAGGATTTGATCTGGCTCGGGTTTAAATGGCCAGAACCGGTGCGGATACAAAGTACGTGCCTTAATGATTATGCCGATGTGATAAAAAACTTACAAAGCAGGGAACTCGTTTATCGTTGTTTTAAAACACGTAAAAACCTACCCACAGGCCTGTATAATGGCCAAAATAAAATAGGAAATATCGCAGCCGAAAGCCTTGTTGCAAAAGGTCATCCTTTTGCATGGCGTCTAGACATGAAAAAAGCGGCGCGCCAGCTTCCCCCTCTTATTTACGAAGAAACAGGCCTGAAGGCAGGGATTAAACCTGTAACGCCCCAAAATTACGGTGACGTCGTACTTGCCCGTAAAGATATTGGAACAAGCTATCTCATTGCCTCTACCCATGATGACGCCCACCAAGGCGTGACCGATGTGGTGCGCGGCGCTGATTTTATTGAGCTAACTGGTATGCAGCGTATTTTACAAACTCTTATGGATTGGCCGGAACCCGCCTATCATCACCATGCACTCCTGACGAATCCTGACGGCGAAAAACTGGCCAAACGCAACAAGGACACATCTATTCGCGAGCTCCGAGAAATGGGCCACTCGCCGCGCGTCGTTTTGGACATGGCCAGTCAAGCTCAGGCGGGTTAGAACAAAATCGTGAACGATTACGTTTTAGATATTTGGTATTTTGCCGGGCTACGCACAGATGTAGCGCCGGGCAAGATGCGGCGCGTTGTGATTGCAGGTGAGCCTATTAATCTGGGCCGCAAACAGAACGGCACCCTATTTGCTATGCGCGATATTTGCCCCCACCGCGCGGCACCCTTGTCCGCAGGCCAAATTAAAAACGGCACAGTCGAATGCCCATATCATGGGTGGCGGTTCGGAACTGATGACGGAACATGCCGCGAAATCCCAGCACTTTGCGAAGGCCAAGACATGGCCACTGAAAAAATTAAAGTGCGGATGTTTCCCGTGCAAGAAAACGGGCACCTTATCTGGATTTATGTTGCGGCGGATAAACGGTTTTCAGGTACGCCTGAAATTTCGCCGCCAGACTTCCCATTTGCGGCCCGCAAGGCCATTATGGACGATGACCTTGTACTAAACTGTCATGTCGATCACGCAGTCATTGGCTTGATGGACCCGGCCCACGGCCCCTACGTCCACCGTCAGTGGTGGTGGCGCTCCGGGAAAAGCATGCACGAGAAAGCCAAAGCCTTTGAACCCCGAGAGCGCGGCTTTGCCATGGCTCGGCATGCACCGTCATCTAACTCTCGCGCCTACAAGCTCCTTGGCGGAGAACGGACAACCGAAATTACCTTCCAACTCCCGGGCATTCGCACCGAAGAGATAAGAGCTGGTAAAAAGACGCTCCTATCTTTCACAGCTGTAACGCCCATCGACGAGAACAGCACGCACATCCGGCAGATATTTTTCACTGATATGGGCCTCATCAAATTTTTGTCACCGTGGCTCAAGCCCTTCGCCCAGAAATTTCTGCGCCAAGATGGTCACATGGTCGACCTTCAGCAAATGGGTCTAAAATACGATCCTTCACTGATGTTGATTGAAGATTCAGATACACAGGCCAAATGGTATTATGCCTTAAAAAAAGAGTGGACGAAGTCCCGCTCTGAAAAGCGTCCCTTTAAAAACCCAGTGAAATCTAAAACCTTAAAGTGGCGCTCCTAGTCACACATCTATAGAATGGAGACACTATGTTGATTGTTATTTATATCGTGACGGGCCTAGCCTTTGCCCTCGTCGTGTTTACGCTCATCGCAGGCGGCGTGGCCATGCAGAGCCGAAGTGAGGACAGCCGCGAGCGCTCAAATAAATGGATGCAGCGCCGGGTGTTTGCCCAAGGCTTCGCGATCCTTATGCTTTTCATCCTCGTCTACGCTAGAAGTAAAGTGGGCGCTTAGATGGTCAAGCTCAACAAAATTTATACCCGCACCGGAGACGACGGCACAACGGGACTTGTCGACGGCTCACGCCTCCTGAAAGACGATATCCGTGTCATGGCTTACGGAGATGTGGATGAAGCGAATTCCATTATAGGTCTTGTTCGTGTTAATCTTGAGAACCAACACATAGATGCCATGCTGATGTGCATACAAAACGATTTGTTTGATCTAGGCGCTGACCTCGCAACGCCCCTGCCCAAAGGCGGCGAAAAGGATGCGGAATATGCCCTACGGATATTGCCGTCACAAACAGACCGCCTTGAAAAAGAACTCGACGCGCTAAACGAAGATCTATCTCCTCTGAACAGTTTCGTCCTGCCCGGCGGTTCGCCGCCCGCAGCTTACCTGCACCTCGCCCGTACTGTTACCCGCCGCGCAGAACGCCGCGTCGTAACCCTTGGAAAAGACCAAGACATCAACCCGGCCGCGCTTAAATACCTCAACCGACTCTCGGATTTCCTTTTCGTCGCAGCTCGCTGGTGTAATGATCAAGGTGAAAGCGATGTAAAATGGGTCCCCGGAGCAAACCGCTAAATGATTAGGGGCGAGATCATGAAGGGGCTCGATCACGACCCTAATTTTCGCTGGCGGGGCGAAGCGGTCACACGCATTGAAAACCTGTCTGATATTGTTTTTGCCCTAGCCCTCGGTATGCTAATTTCATCGGCGAGCGTCCCGAAAACACTTGTAGACCTTCAAGCGTTTCTGTTTGGAATTATACCGGTCGGTGCAGCCTTCGCTGTTCTGATCGGTGTCTGGAATCATCACTTCACATTCTTTCGCCGTTACGGCGTTGCGGACAGCCGAATTATTTCACTCAATGCAATTCTGATTTTTGTGGTCTTGTTCGTCGCCTACCCCATACGGTTTGCCTTCGATAGCTTATATGCCTTCATTTACGGACGCCTGACCGCCGATTATTCATTAGGGATGGATATGGGCGTAGATAGCTTCGAAGTGGCTGGATTAATTTTAGGCCTCTTCGGTATTGGGTTTTTAGCTATTCATACGGTTCTCGCCTTGATGCACCAGCACGTTCTCAAGAAACGTGATTTACTGGCATTATCGGACACAGAAATAATAATCACAAAGCAGTCCATATTTGTACATTGGTTTACCGCATTCACGTCCGGAGGAATGGCCCTCTTTGCTTTTCTCTCACCGCTCGGAGGCATAGCTGGACTTTTGATGTTCATAACATTGCTTAGCAACTTTGTAGCCCGCCGACTGCACCCACTTCTGCCCAAAGCCTAGATTTAGAATTTGGCCAGCCATATGCAAAAAGACGCATATATATCGCAGCCTTGGCGCTTGTATTCTGCGCCTGTTTGCCCCATATGAAGCCTTAGAATTTGAGTTAAATTTCCCCCGTAATTATCGGAGTAAAACATGAAAGTCCTCGTCCCCGTCAAGCGCGTGCTTGACTACAATGTCAAAGCCCGGGTCAAATCTGACCAATCCGGCGTTGACCTTGCTAATGTCAAAATGTCCATGAACCCATTTGACGAAATTTCCATCGAGCAGGCCGTGCGGATGCAAGAAGCTGGAACCGCGACTGAAACTATCGTCGTCTCTATCGGCCCCGCGAAAGCGCAAGAAACCATCCGCACAGGCCTTGCTATGGGCATTGACCGCGGCATTCACGTCACAACCGACGAAGATTTAGAACCCCTCGCGGTTGCCAAAATCCTTAAAGGCATTGTCGACGCGGAAGGCCCTGAGCTGGTCATCCTTGGCAAACAGGCGATTGATAATGATTTCGGCGCAACGGGCTCAATGCTCGCCGCGCTCTTGGGCTGGCCACAAGGTACATTTGCGAACTCAATTAACAAAGACGGTTCCGGCCTCAAAGTCGTTCGCGAAGTTGACGGCGGCCTTCAAACTGTGAAAACAGAGTTGCCTGCCGTTGTCACAACTGACTTGCGCCTCAACGAACCGCGTTACGCGTCATTGCCCAACATAATGAAAGCGAAGAAAAAGCCGATTGATGCCAAGACGCCCGCTGATTACGGCGTAGACACGGCCCCGCGTCTCAAGACGTTGAAAGTCACCGAGCCGCCGGCACGCAAAGGCGGAGTCATTGTTGAGTCCGTTGAAGAGCTTATCAGTAAACTTAAAGACGAAGCGGGAGTAATTTAATGGCTGTCCTTGTAATTGCAGAACACGATAATTCCGAGCTGAAAGACGCGACACATAAAACTGTCACAGCTGCCCTCGCAATGGGCGGTGACGTAGATGTGCTAGTGGCCGGTAAGGGCGCAAAAGGGATCGCCGACTCTGCTGCGAAAATCGACGGCGTACGTAAAGTGCTCCTTGCGGAGAGCGACGCCCTTGCTCATCAATTAGCCGAAGCTATGGAAGCGGCGATTGTACCGCTTATGGCGGGCTATGACGCTGTGCTCGCGCCCGACACAACAACTCACAAAAATTACATGCCCCGCGTTGCAGCTTCGCTCGACGTGATGCAGATTAGTTCTGTGACAGGCGTTGAAAGCGCCGACACATTTGTGCGCCCGATCTATGCGGGTAACGCGATGGCAACTGTGCAATCAACTGACCCCAAGAAAGTCGTCACCGTCCGCACCACCGCGTTCGGCGCAGCTGGCAATGGCGGCTCAGCTTCTGTTGAGAGCGCGGACGCGGCAGGCGGCCCGTTCAAAGCGGAATATGTTTCCCAAGAACTAACTAAGTCTGACCGTCCTGAACTCACAGCAGCAAAAATTGTTGTCTCAGGCGGGCGCGGCGTGGGCTCTGCTGAGAACTTTGCCATTATCGAAAAGCTCGCTGACAAACTCGGCGCAGCGGTCGGCGCATCCCGCGCAGCCGTCGATGCAGGTTATGTCCCCAATGATTACCAAGTCGGCCAAACCGGCAAGGCTGTCGCCCCCGAGCTATACATCGCTATTGGTATTTCCGGCGCGATACAGCATCTTGCGGGCATGAAAGACAGTAAAGTCATCGTCGCCATTAATAAAGACGAAGAAGCCCCCATCTTCCAAGTCGCCGATTACGGGCTTGTAGCTGATTTGTTTAAAGCCGTTCCAGAACTGGAAGCCGCGCTTTAATTTTCATAATATCGTGCATTTTTAAAAAGCCGGTTTAGATAGTCTCTAAACTGGCTTTTTTATTTCTTGATTTTAGCCTCGGATTTTACCCCCCCCCCATTGCTCCAACAAAAATTCAGCTTGTCGACGGTTATAAAACAACTGATTTGAGAGCTTCCACCAGCCATGCCCTTCGTCAGGAATACGAATAAAGGGTGCCTCAATGCAGTTTTTGCGCAGTGTTTTTACCATGACTTCGGTTTCCGCGATATCAATACGGGGATCCATTACGCCGTGGGAAAACAAGACGGGGACACGGATGTTATCAGCTTGGCGAATAGGAGAGTTTTCAGTGTAAAAAGCTTTCCATTCAGCTTGTTCGATGTCGCCATACTCAATCTGATCTGACGCCTTTAGCGCCGGTGACGCCACCTCGAGGGCTGTCACCCAATCGGCCACGCCGAATAGGCTGACGCCGACTATAAAAGCTTCTGGATATGTGGCCAGAACAGCATTGACCATATAACCGCCGTAAGAGCCTCCCATAAGGGCAGCATAGTCAGCGTCGACACGCCCGTCCTCTTCAAAATAAGCGAGGATATCAACGAGATCGCGCACACTATCCAGCTGCTTCTTGCGGTCATCTAGGGTCGCATATGTCCCTCCGAAACCGGTAGAGCCGCGCACATTCGTCTGAAAAACAGCAATTCATTGGTCCACCAGATATTGCACAGAACCATTATAAATAGGACGGGCTTGCGCGGTAGGGCCGCTGTGAACCATGAACACAACAGGCGGCGTCTTCCCGCTGGATGAAGCTTCATCAGGCATATAAAGAAGCCCTTGCAATTCCATGCCGTCGCTGGCTGGCATGCGTACACTCTCGGGACGAACGAGGCGATCCCGCGAGAGGCCCGCCATTGTAGACTCAAATACAGCCTCGGCTTTACCCGTTTGTAGACTTACGCGGTACAGATCTCCTGGACGCTCCCAACTTGAAACGCGGTTAATCAGGTCATTAGCAGAACGCGAGCACGACAATCCATACGACCCATCCGGTAATCCTTTTATACCTACCTGCTTTTTCCCATTTGGAGATTTTACATGCAAGCGGTCAAAGCCGTCATGGTTTGTGGTGAAAGTGAGAAAACGGTCCTTATGTCCGCAAATATTCACGTTCTCAACATCTGCATCGCCTTACGACACGACGCTCGCCGACGGTCCTTGGGGCGTACGCCAAAAGGTTCGCGAGAATAATAAATACAGGGCGAAGGTTATTAAATTTTGTGGCACAGGCGGCGTCCTGTCCAAAGGGACGTAAATCGGCGCGCAGCAGTTCAGCTTTGAGGAAATGAAAGCACTTGTCGATGAAGCGCATCTATTAGGCCTGAAAGTCGCCGTACATGCCCACGGGGAAGACGGTATAAATACGGCTATCCGCGCCGGTGTGGACTCGGTTGAGCACTCCAGCTTAATTTCCGATGAGGGCATCGCCGCGGCCAAGAAAAACGGCACGTTCCTCTCCATGGACGTCTATGTCTCGACTTACATTTTGTCCGAAGGCGAGGCCGCAGGCATTCTTGAAGAATCTCTCGCCAAAGAACGTACCGTTGGCAAGAAACAACGCGAGCGATTCAAAGCGGCGGTTAAAGCTGGCGCGAAAATGGCCTTTGGATCAGATGCAGGCGTTTATCCGCACGGCGATAATGGCCGGCAATTTGCCTACATGACAGAATGGGGCATGACGCCCCTCCAAGCTATTCAAGCTTCCACGATTAGTAACGCGGAACTCTTTGGTCTGAGCGATAAAATTGGCTCGATAACAGTTGGCAAAGCGGCGGATATCATCGCCGTAGACGGCAATCCTTTGGATAATATCAAAGAGCTAGAAGACGTGGATTTCGTTATGAAAGGCGGCATCGTCTATAAAACGAATGAAACATAATTTAAGTTTTTTCGGGCTCGGCTTTGTCTGCACCGGATATCTTTTTTTCATCACGTAGCTTTTTACTCTCCTGTTTTAAAGGGCGTGAAACAGGGCAAACTTCTTGCACATAGCCGTGCAGCGTGTTCACAAGGTTCTGGGGCACCAGGGCGTAATGAATATACTGCCCCTTTTTAGTGCCCTCAACTAGGCCCGCATTCTCCAGAATACTCAAATGCTTCGACATGGACGGCTTTGACATCTCGAATCTGTCCGCAATTTCTCCGGCCGTGAGGCTAGAAGATGACAAATAAGCGAGAATTTTACGTCTCACCTGCGACGAAAGCGCCGAAAATACCTTATCCACGTCAGAATCTCCAAGAAATGTTATTTAGCTAATTGACTAATTATCTAAATTCTGATTAAAGATATTTAGCTTATTAGCTAAATAAGCACACAGAAGCCGTTTTGCAAGGAGGAAATCATGCTCGTCACCACATATCTAATCTATATCGGGATCAGCTTAGGGATCATATTCTGGACGGCGCGCACGCTCAACCGTAATGGCCGGATTTTTCTACTCGAGAACTATCAGGACAAGCCGCAACTGGCAGACGCGATAAACCAGATGCTCCTCCTAGGATTTTACCTCATCAACATTGGCTTTATTAGTTACGCGCTCAAGATCACTGGCGAAGCGCCCCGCGAATGGGCCAAAGTTATAGAGTTCCTGAGTGTGAAAATTGGCGTGAATGCCATGTTGTTGGGCTTCATGCATTTCGCTCTCATGTTCACGCTACAGCAATATAGCAGCGCACGGAAAGCTAGGATCGCTACGCCGCGAACACCGCCAGCCCCGCTTATGCAGCGCCCTACCGCTCCCAGAGCGCGTTAGACCCTTATACCCGGCTTCCTAGCGAGGCTAGCCGGGTATTAACCCTCTGCTATTCCCTCGCTTTTACAGCTCTCTTCCTCTATAGTTATTGCTTAAATCTGTATGATTCGAAGAAAGCTTACGCATGGCCGAACCTGCCGGAAATCAAGAATATGGCGCTGACAGCATTAAGGTCCTCAAGGGCCTCGACGCGGTACGTAAACGACCCGGTATGTACATCGGGGATACGGATGACGGTTCCGGCCTCCACCACATGGTTTATGAAGTTGTCGACAATTCAATTGACGAAAGCCTTGCAGGTCACGCAGACCGGGTCGAGGTTGTCCTTCATACAGATGGCTCTTGTTCCGTTAGCGATAATGGCCGCGGCATTCCCGTCGCCATGCACACCGAAGAGAATATGTCTGCGGCTGAAGTGATCATGACGCAGCTCCATGCGGGCGGGAAATTTGACCAAAATTCCTATAAAGTCTCCGGCGGGCTTCACGGCGTGGGCGTCTCTGTTGTGAACGCGCTGTCCGTAACGCTCGACCTGACAATTTGGCGCGACGGCAAAGAGCACTACATGCAGTTCAGCCACGGCGACACTGTCGCCCCGCTAAAGGTCGTTGGCGACGCGCCCCAGGATAATCGCCGTGACGGCACAACGCGCACCCTCACCGGGACTAAGGTTCGCTTTCTCCCGAGCGAGGAAACTTTTACTATGGTGGAATTTGACCGCACAACACTTGAGCGCCGCCTCCGTGAACTGGCCTTCCTGAACTCCGGCGTCATGATCATCCTAACAGATGAGCGCCCGGAAGAAGACATCGTCACAGAGCTATACTACGAAGGCGGTATCGAAGCCTTTGTCCGGCATTTGGATTCTAATAAACAAGGGCAGCTCGACAAACCTATTGTCGTCAACAAAGAAGTCGACGGCATTGGCGTTGAAGCCGCTCTTTGGTGGAATGACAGCTACCACGAGAATGTTCGCTGCTTCACAAACAACATCCCGCAGCGCGACGGTGGCACCCATTTGGCAGGCTTTCGCGGCGCGCTAACACGAACTATAAACAAGTACGCCGCCAGCTCTGGTGCGGCCAAAAAAGAGAAAGTGTCTATATCTGGCGATGATGCCCGCGAAGGCCTAACCTGTGTTTTATCCGTCAAAGTCCCCGATCCCAAATTTTCATCACAGACGAAAGACAAGCTTGTCTCCTCCGAAGTCCGTCCTGTCGTCGAGAGCGCCATGAACGAAGCGCTTGGAGAATGGTTTGAAGAAAACCCGCAGCAAGCGAAAATCATTGTTCAGAAAATCATCGAAGCCGCGTCCGCCCGAGAAGCGGCGCGTAAGGCTCGCGATTTGACCCGCCGTAAAGGCGCGCTCGATATCGCCTCCCTGCCCGGCAAGCTTGCTGATTGCCAAGAGAAAGACCCTGCGCTTTCTGAGATATTTATTGTGGAGGGAGATTCTGCCGGAGGCTCTGCAAAACAAGCCCGCTCGCGTTACAATCAAGCTATTTTGCCACTCAAAGGTAAAATCCTGAACGTGGAACGCGCCCGCTTTGACCGCATGTTATCAAGCCAAGAAATCGGTACAATGATTACGGCGCTCGGCACTGGCATTGGCCGGGATGATTTTAACATCGAAAAACTGCGCTATCACAAAGTCGTCATCATGACCGATGCGGATGTCGACGGCGCGCATATTCGTACACTTTTGCTGACGTTTTTCTACCGCCAAATGCCGGAGTTGATTGAGCGCGGCTATCTTTATATCGCGCAGCCGCCGCTCTACAAAGTCGAGCGTGGGAAATCCGCCCGTTACCTAAAGGATCAAGGCGAACTAGATAGTTACCTCATTGAGGCTGGCTCTCAAGACGCGACCCTGACCCTCGGGGACGGGCAAGTTATCGCCGCAGAAGACCTTAAACGTATTGCCGAAGAAGCCCTGCAAGCTCAGAGCCTGATCAATCGTCTCAAATCTAAAGCCCCTGACCACATCATCGCGCAAATCGCGATTGCCGGCGCTCTTGGTCCAGAGGCAAGCTCGCAAGAAGCTCAAGACGCCGCCGCTCGCCTCGACCGCGTGGCAGACGAAGGTGAAGATGGCTGGGCCGGACGCTATGATGATGACGGCGCGCTTGTGCTGGAACGCGAAGTTCGCGGCGTCATGGACCGCGTTGTCTTGCGCCCGGCTTTCCGGGACAGCTCAGACGCAAGACGCCTGCACAGAATGGCGCCAGCTTTGAAAGAGTCTTACGATACCACCGCTGTCTTCCGCCGCGGTGATGACGACCCAGTTGAGATTTACGGCCCCGCACAACTCCTTGAAGTCATATTTGAGGGCGGACGTAAGGGCTTTAAAATCCAGCGTTATAAGGGCCTGGGAGAAATGAACCCGGACCAGCTCTGGGAAACGACGCTCGACGACAATGCCCGCTCGCTGTTGCAAGTCCGCGTAGAAGCCGGAGACGCCGCCGACGAGCTATTCACCAAACTCATGGGAGATGTGGTGGAGCCAAGACGCGAATTTATTGTGAATAATGCGCTCGATGCTGAGGTGGATACTTAGTCAGACAGGGGGCGGAATAAACTATCCCGTCGCTTCGGCCACTATCGCGCTGAGAGCACCGGATATTTTACCAATTAATTCGTCGCGGCCTGTCACGCCGTAATCTTCTGTTAACTCGCCTATATCGGCGCGGACAACATGGACTGTCCCGTCCTTGGCCTGATAGACGAGCACTTTCATCGGCAGCTCAAGACCCATTTCAGGGTTTTCCATCATTAGCGGCGAGCCGGACTTTGGGTTTCCAAACAAGTATAATTTACTCTTGCCTATATCCATCCCTACGGTACGCGCACCTTCGCCGTGATTTATAATTTTGAAAATTTTCAGCCCCCGGCTTTCGATAGCGGCTTTAAGTTTGCGGTCAGTATCACTAAAACTATGCAGGCTAATCACGTCAATCGTGTCGGATTGCACGGCATCTATTTTAGCGTCCATCGCCGCCTTATTTTCTGGCGAATATGTTGCACATGAGCTTAGAGCTATAGCCAAGAGTGCAGACAAGACAAATTCTTTCATGTGGTATCTCCTACTTAACGGCACAATGCTCTCGCATTAACCAGAGTTCAAGCGTGTTGTCTCATATCGACACACCTATCCTGCCAAGAGTCCTAATTCCAGCCAGTTTGCTCTCGTTTCAGGGGAACAACCCACGACAGAACTGGCACAAGGCTTGCTCTCCTTAATGGCGAACCCACGCTAACTCCCACAGCGATTACCTAGAGGAACATTATGACCAACGAAATTGACTACCACGTCGGCAAACGCCTGCGCCGCCGCCGCCGCCTCCTTGGCCTGACCCAGCAATCTTTGGCGGAACAAGTCGGTATTCGGTTTCAGCAAATCCAGAAATATGAGTGCGGCGCGAACCGCGTCTCTGCTGCGCGGCTGTTTGAGCTTTCCGAAGCACTCTCCGTGCCTGTGCAGTATTTCTACGAAGGACTGTCCGAACGCGATGCGCCGTCTTTCAAGGCTCCGCATCCGGAAATTCTCGCCCCGGATGTACTGTCTAAAAAGGAAACCATGGACCTTGTACGCGCTTATTATTCAATGGGCGAAGAACCACGGAAGCATTTGCTAGATCTCGCTAAATCGCTTGAGGCCGCCAGCAAGTTACCCCTGCACCTCACCGCGCAGTAATCGTAGCTAATTTAAAGGCGGCGTGATATGCCGCCTTTATGGATATACCGGACCCAACAGACTTAAAGACACGCCTCGCCTTAATGGGCGAGTTGCGGCTCGCTGCGCGCGCCATCACCTTGCCGATATTTAGCGCGCCTATGGACGTGACCAACAAAGCGGAGAGCGGGTTCGATCCGGTCACAGCCGCAGACATTGAAGGCGAACGCGCACTTCGTGCTATTATCCAAAAAACCTTACCAAACGACAGTATTGAAGGCGAAGAGCTTGAAGATATCAAAGGCTCAAACGATTGGCTCTGGACGCTTGACCCCATCGACGGTACGCGCGGTTTTGTGGCCGGCGTTCCCGTCTGGAGCACGTTGATTGCCGTGAGTTACCAAGGCTACCCCGTACTTGGCCTCATCGACCACCCTGCCTTAGACCACTCTTTTTGGGGCGAGCCCGGGCGTGCATGGCAAGTCAAAGACAGCATCGAAACATCTCTGAAAACAAAACCCTGCGCCCGTATTAATGACGGCATTCTCGGCTGCACGGAACCTCTGGCCATGCTGAATCCCGGCGGTAGAGCGGCTTATGAAATGATAAGGCGCACTGTGCGGTTTTCACGTCTTGGGCTAGATGCTTATGGCTACGGCATGGTCGCAGCAGGACGCATGGATATTATCATTGAGGCTGGCCTCAAACCGTGCGACGTGCGCGCGCTCATGCCCGTCGTCGAAGGGGCCGGCGGAAAAATCACAAATTGGCGCGGCGGTTCTCCCGTTGACGGCGGAAAAGTCGTGGCGGTCGGTGATGCGGGATTACTGCCAGAGCTTTACACCTATCTTGGCCGAGCCATGGATAGCTAAAATGCGTAACTAAAGCGCATTCTTCTCTAGAAATGCTTCGAATATTTCAAAGAATTGATTGCGGTATTCATCGCGTTCTAGAAATAATTCGTGCAGCGCGCCGGGAACAACTGCAAAATCAATTCCAGCCTTTTTTGCAAAATTTGCATTGGACGCAGGATCGACAATCGGATCGGCCCCCGCCGCCACAATAAGACCCGGAATTTTGACCTTAGGCGCATTCGAATTCACATACCGCATGCTTTTGAGGCCCGCAACAATCCAGCCAAATGTCGGCTGCCCGACGCGCAAACGGTTCTCAGTCTGAAAATACTTTGACCACGCGGTGTAGCGAGTTTCGTCCGAAGTGAGTTTATTCCCGTTAAACGGTATGGGTTGGCCATTTCTTTGCCGCTGATAGGGGAGGTTCCGTGTTGAAAATCCGAGAGCCGAAACAATACGAATACTCCAAGCAAGCACAGGCGTTTCAATATCATGCAGGCCTAGCATTGGCGCGCTGCACACCACTGCAGATGGACGGAAAGCTTCGGATATAACCGCCTGCAAGACAATCGTCCCGCCCATGGAATGTCCCATCGCGATGTGAGGTTTTGGCAAGCGAGCTTTAAACACGTCCGCCGCGAATGCGAAATCATCGGCATAGTCTTGAAAATCTTTGACCCAGCTTTTCAGCGGATCATCGGTCAAGCGTTGCGATAGCCCTTGCCCGCGCGGATCGACGATCAGCACGTTGAAGCCCCGCCTGACAAAATCAGCCGTGGTCTCTAAATATTTTTCTATAAATTCAGTGCGGCCCGGCGAAAATATAATTGACCCCCGCGGTTCATCTGAGGCTACCGCGAGCATAACCCGTAGCTTCACATCTTCATGGGTAATATGGAGAAACTCGACTCTGCCTTCTAAGTCCGCAGGTAAAGGCAGACCGCCAGGTTGAATGACTTCCGCCTCTTCAATTCTTGGCAGAGTCTCCATTCTTTCCCCGTCCGATGTTAGATACCCACGTAAAAAAAGGGCCGATGGCCCCTTTAAATCGTACAAAGCCAGAGGCTTTACATATTTGAGAAAATACTCTGCAGCCCCATCGCCACGGACATATCGCCTGCGACTTTAAGCTTGCCGGACATGAATGCCATCATCGGGTCAAGCTCACCTTTAGCAAGTGCGATAAAATCTTCTTTAGAGACTGAGATGACGCAATCTGCTTCATCGTCAGAAACCTTGGCTTCTTTGCCGTGCGCCCAAACTGCGCCTTCGCCGTCAAAATCAAATTTTACAGATTTGTCAAGACCGCCTGATTTCTCAAGTGCGCCTTGCATTTGCGCAGCAATTTCAGAATTTTCCATTTTGTATCCTTTCACTTCCAACTTGATAAATTATATGCGTAATATTTCGCAAAAATACCAGAAAAAAACAATCTTGATTAAAGGGCCTCTACTTTGGTTTGCGGAACTTTAACGTCGCCCTGTCAGATTCGCCGATAGCTTTGTATTGAGCGGCATTAAAATCTTTGGCTTCGGGCGAACCTGCTTCTGGTGTGCGAGAGCGCGGCGGCAAGGTCCAAACACCGAACGGATGATCCGCTGTATCGCGTGGATTTGCATTGACTTCGCTGGAATCAACAAATTCAAAACCTGCATCCGCCGCTAAAGCTTTCATATAGCTCTCCTGCACATACCCTGTTTTACCTGAAGGGTCTTGCACCGCAGACTCAGGCAGCCTGTGTTCAACCACACCCAAAATTCCGCCTGGTTTTAGAGCCGCATACATTTCGTTAAAGGCCTGGTCCGCATATCCGCCGCCCATCCAGTTGTGAACGTTCCGGAATGTTAAAATTATATCCACGGACTCTGCAGGTAACATCGCGCCGTTGTCTTTCCCAAATGCGCCGTATTGCAACGTACCGAAATCGGCCTTGCCGGTGTATTTTTCTTTAAATGCGGCCACGCGTTTCGCGGCGCGCTCGCCCGCGCTTTCTGGATAAAGAATGGCTGTGTATTGTCCGTCGGTCATGGCGGCGTAAGGTGCGAGGATATCCGTGTACCAACCGGGCCAGACTTCAGCGACGCTCATGCCCGGGGCTAGGCCGAAAAATTCTAGCGTTTCTTTTGGATGGCGGAAAGCATCTCGGTCCGCATCAGCGCCGCGGCGTTCATGCTCGACCATAGTTTCTAGCGCATTTGCGACCGCAACTTCCTGCATAACATCAGGAGTTGCCTTAGACTCCGACTTACAGGCTACCAATGTGAACATTGCCGTAGATAGAGCGGCGCATAGCAGATTTGATTTAAAGGACATGTGTGTCTCCGTGTTTAAATTTCTTGGTAAATCCTAACAAAAATAGGTCTAACTGCAAGTCGCATATTGTCCCCCTTGACGCCCAAAAAAGACTTCCTACCTATTCTATTGTGGCGCCATTATGGGCCTCAACATGAACCGGATTGCTCCTAACGGAGGGTCCAAATTATGACTGTAAACTCATTGCTTAGAAAAGGATGAAACCATGAGAACTTACGATTTTTCCCCGCTATACCGCTCATTTGTAGGCTTTGACCGTATGGCCGGCCTCATTGATGCCGCAAGCCAGAACGTCGATAATGGGTCTACATACCCGCCCTATAACGTCGCCCAAATCGACGAAGACACTTACCGCATTGAACTCGCAGTTGCGGGTTTCTCAGAGGCTGATATCGATATCGAATCTCACGAAAATGTGTTGACTTTGACAGGCACGAAAACGCCTATCGCCGATAATGATGACGCGAAGCAATACCTGCACCGCGGTATTGCCGAACGCGGTTTTGAACGCCGCTTTCAACTCGCCGACCATGTCTTCGTGACTGGCGCAGAGATGAAAAACGGCTTGCTCGTTATCGCCCTTAAGCGTGAATTGCCCGAAGCCCTAAAACCCCGTAAAATCGCTATTGGGAAATTCGGTGACGAAAATTTAATCAGTCCGAAAACTTCCCGCAAGGCTAAGGCTGCTTAAATAAATGTCAGAAGCGTAGATTACATCCTCTCCCCTAGGATATTAAATCCGCTTTATGACGCGGCGCTGCCAAACCCTCCCACGGCAGCGCCGCACATATTTTCCACGATTAAAAACGACTGAAAAATTCAGCATTGATTTTGAGCGCCTCAAGTTCTTCAACACCCACAACCGTATCTATACCAGCCTCTTGTAAGAGCGCCGCGCCGCGCCAATGCACACGCGGATCCGGATCAATTACGGCAATAACGCAACGCGAAATTCCGGCTTCTATCAATGCATTCGCACAAGGCGCAGTCTGTCCATAATGAGAACATGGTTCCAGCGTGACATAAACTGTTGCGCCCTTAGCCTGCTTACCGGCTACAACTAGCGCATTAGCTTCCCCGTGCGGACGCCCACCTTCGGACGTGACGCCCTGTCCCACAATGTCGCCGTCTTTAACAATAAGGCAACCAACAGACGGGTTTTCGCCTGTAAGCCCAATATGAGTACGAGCTAAAGCCAAGGCTTTGCTCATATATCCTTGGTCATTCATGCTGTCGGGAGGTCAGGCAGATCCTTAGCGCGCTTCTTATCGAGATACGCTGCAGCCGTCACGTCAAGCGTGCCGTCTTTCAAATCCAGCACAAGCGGGTTGCCCGTCGGGAATTCATAGCCCGGGATTTTATCATTTGGCACATTAAACATACGCTTCATCAAAGCCCGAAGAGAGTTTCCATGAGCGGCGATCATAATATTCGACCCCGCGCGGATAAATGGCACAATATGTGTTTCAAAATATGGGAGCACGCGAAGACATGTCATCTCAAGGCTCTCACCGCTGGGGAGTTCCGCCGGACTGATGCCTTTGTATTTTGGATCATGACTGGGGTGAAACTCACTGTCCGTATCGATCAGCGGCGGGGGAATATCAAAACTACGGCGCCAAATATGCACTTGCTCGTCCCCGTGCTTATCCCGCGTCTCTTGTTTATTTAGCCCTGTTAGTCCTCCGTAATGACGTTCATTGAGACGCCAGTCTTTCGTGACCGGAATATGAAACTGTTCACACGCCGACAGAGTGAGCCAAAGCGTGCGGATGGCACGGCGCTGATAGGACGTAAACGCCACGTCGAAATCAATGCCTTCTTTTGCGAGCAATTTGCCAGCCTTTTTAGCTTCAGAAATTCCAGTTTTCGTCAGGTCAACGTCGACCCAGCCCGTAAAGCGGTTTTGAAGGTTCCATTCACTTTGGCCGTGACGGATAAGGACGAGTTTGGTCATGAGAAAATCCTGTTATTTGAACCTGTGTTGTAAAAGAAGCGGCGGGCAAGGCAAGTCTCAATCTGTTATTGCAGCGCGTCGCCGAGAGTTTCTACTGCGTCCACCACCATGTCTAAATCCTTAAATCGGGTTCGGTGATTAGTTATATTAACACGGATGGCCAGCGCCCCATCAATGCGCGTGGTGGACGTGACCGCCGTGCCGCTTTGCTGAAGTTTCACGACAAGAGCTTCGTTCAAAGCGTCAATATTTTTGCTATCGAATTTATAACGGAAGCAGCAAATATTGAGCGGGACAGGGGCAAGCATTTCAAGTTTAGATGAGGCTTTGATTTTTTGCTCCAAATATTGCGCCTGCTCAATATTGCGGTCGATAACCTCTCCGAGCTTTTTCACGCCGTGTTCTTTGAGGTGCGCCCAGACTTTAAGCGCGCGAAATCCGCGAGAAAGCTCCGGTCCATAATCCACAGCCCAGAACGCGCCGCCGGCCAAACCTTCTTCTGCGCCGCGTAAATAATCTGGACGATCCGCGAAGGCATTTCGGTGTGCCTGTGCATCCCGAATTAAAACGCAGCCCGCATCATAATTAACCTGAAGCCATTTATGAAAATCAAACGCGAGACTATCCGCACGTGCTAATCCAGTAAGGCGAGCTTTAGCGTGCTCGCTTAGTATCGCGGTTGCGCCAAAAGCGCCGTCAATATGAAGCCACACATTCTCGGATGCGGCAATGTCTGCCAGGGCTTCCAAATCATCAATCGCCCCCATATTCACAGCGCCCGCCGTACCGACAATGACAAATGGTTTGCGTGCAGCAGCCCTATCCTCAGCCATCATTTTACGCAGAGCCGCCAAATCAATTTCAAAAGCCTCATTACATTTCACCTTGCGCAAATTATCCTTGCCCAGCCCCAACATATCAAAGGCCCGCGCCACGCAGCTATGAGTCTGCTCGCTCGTATATCCAATTAAATGTCCAGGGGGGACGCCTTTCGCTCCAGCATTTTCAATGAATTTATCCCGCGCGGCTTTCAGAGCGATAATCGTGGCCATAGATGTTCCCGACACAACCAGTCCCGAAGCTCCCTCCGGCATACCCATCATTTCAGCTGACCATTTAATTACCTGCTGCTCTATAACAGGGGAAATATGGTTTCGCCCGCCCGCATTCACATTCATCGCCCCTGCCGCAATTTCTGCCATTATTCCAGACGGCGCTCCCGCCCCATGTACCCAACCAAAGAAACGCGGATGCGTATTCCCAACGCCGTAAGGCAAGAAACTTTCCAGCTCTTTCTGGATATCCTCGGCAGATGTTTCGCCAATAGGCAAACCGGAATTAATTAAAGCGGTCTGGGCATCCGGTAACGCAGTCCAGACCCGCCCTTCACTCGCCTGCATCAGCTTATCAATCGACGCGTCTAGCATGGTGTGGCTAGCCGCCCTAAATACGCCCCAATCCTTTGGATCTAATGTCACGATTAATGCGCGTCATTCCAATTGGTCGCCGCTTTGGCATCTACCACAAGCGGAACGGTAAGATTAACCGCAGGCATAGCCGCCCCTTCCATAGCTGTCTTGACGATAGTCATTAAATCGTCTGCGCTTTTTTCCGGCACTTCAAACACGAGTTCATCGTGGACTTGAAGAAGCATTTTTGCGCCTTCAATAGGGGCAATGGCGGCGGGCATACGAATCATGGCGCGGCGAATAACATCTGCAGCAGCGCCTTGAATGGGCGCGTTAATCGCTTGGCGTTCAGCGAAGGCGCGCACAGCGCCGTTCTTGTCGTTAATGCCTTTGATATGGCATTTGCGTCCAAAGATCGTTTTCACATAGCCATTTTCTCGCGCTTCATTTTTGGCGGCTTCCATATATTTTTTGATGCCCGGAAATTTCTCAAAATAGCTTTTGATATATTCTGCCGCTTCGGTGCGCGAGATATTTAGATTGTTCGCAAGGCCAAAGGCCGAAATGCCGTAGATAATTCCAAAATTAATCGCCTTAGCTTTGCGCCGTATCATCGGGTCCATACCCTCAATCGCTTCGCCGAACATCTCGCTTGCCGTGAGCGCGTGAATATCCACCCTGTCTGCAAAGGCTTGCTTCATGGTGGGTAAATCCGCCACATCCGCCAAGATGCGCAGCTCAATTTGCGAATAATCTGCAGCGACCAACATATGACCGGGCTCTGCTATAAAAGCATCGCGGATCTTGCGGCCTTCTTCGGTACGGATTGGAATGTTCTGCAAGTTTGGATCAGAGGATGAGAACCGACCGGTTGTTGTCGCAGCAAGCGAATAACTCGTATGCACACGTCCCGTACGCGCATTAACTTGGCTCACCAACGCGTCAGTATATGTGGACTTCAGTTTGGCGTAATGCCGCCAATCCAAAATGACTTGCGGCAGTTTCTCACCCGATGCCGCGAGGTCATCGAGAACACCAGCTCCGGTCTGCCACGCACCAGTCTTCGTTTTCTTGCCCCCTTTGAGCTCCATCTGATCAAACAAAATTTCGCCGAGCTGTTTCGGACTCCCGAGATTAAACGGTGAACCTGCAAGTTCATGCGCTTCTGCCTCAAGCCCTGCCATCTTTTGAGAAAAATCGGACGACAGGCGCGCGAGCACTGCTTTGTCAACTTTTATGCCCTCATTCTCCATATTGGCAACGATTCTTGGCAAGCCGCGCTCAAGTGTTTCATAAACAGTCGCGACTTGGTTTTGACCGAGCTTGGGCTTTAGATATTTCCAGAGACGCAATGTCACATCCGCATCTTCAGCGGCATAGGGTGTGGCTTCTTCGAGTGTAAATTCATTAAACGTACGCGCTTTTTTTCCCGTACCGGCGATCTCTTTAAAGCTAATCGGTTTATGGCCAAAATATTCTTCGGATAGGAAATCCATGCCGTGATTATGCCGGCCGCCGTTTAAGGCGTAACTCATCAACATCGTGTCATCATACGGCGCTGGGTAGAGATCGTAACGCTGGAAGACGCCAAGATCATATTTAAAGTTCTGTCCAACTTTTAAAACCTCGTCATTGTGCAGAAACGATTTTAAGAGCGCCATGACGTCATCATTGAGGGGAAGTTGTTCCGGCGCGCCATCGCCAAACATGTCCCCGCCGCCTGTATGTCCAATCGGGATATAGCAGGCTTCATTATCTGCCACGGCCAAACAAATCCCCACCATATTCGCCGCGGCGCTATCGAGACTATCTGTCTCTAAATCAACGGCAATAACACCAGTTTCAATAGCCCGTTTTGTCCAATGCTCCAGGCGGTCCATCGTCTGGATGCATTCATACTTTTCTTTGTCAAAAATGACATTTTCGGGACTGTCGCTTTGCGCGGGAACATCAAGTGACGGCAGAGCGCTATCCGCCATGCGCAAACCAGAGTCGTGGCCTTCTCCTATCGCGGCGCGCACCCGTGCAGTTAAAGTTTTGAATGTCATCTCATTTAAGAATTCAAACAAAGCTACAGGATCAGGATCTGAAACGCCAAACTCTTCGACTCCGAGCTCCACAGGTACATCTTGCATCAATGTCACAAGCTTACGTGACATCAGCGCATCTTCTTTATGCGCAATTAGTTTTTCACGGCGACCTTTTTGCGGGATTTCCTCCGCGCGTTCTAAGAGCGTATCCAAATCGCCAAATTGATTAATCAGGAGGGCGGCTGTTTTGGGACCTATGCCCGGCACGCCAGGAATATTATCGACGCTATCCCCGGACAAAGATTGAATGTCGATGACTTTATTTGGCGGGACGCCGAATTTCTCAGCAACCTGTTCAGGGCCGATTGTCTTATTCTTCATCGTATCCACCATGGTCACTTTGTCGGACACGAGCTGCATCAAGTCTTTGTCGGAGGATATAATTGTAACCCGCGCGCCCTTGGCTTCGGCCTGCTTGGCATATGTTGCGATAAGATCATCCGCTTCATACCCCATCAACTCTATCGCCGGGGCTCCAAACGCTCGCGTGGCGTCGCGGGTTAGCGGAAACTGCGGGACGAGGTCTTCGGGAGGGGCAGAACGGTTCGCTTTGTATTGGTCGTACATATCATTTCGGAATGTGTGGCCAGAGGCATCGAAAATTACAGCGAAATGCGTGGGCCGAGCCAAATCGTTTTGCTCCCGCAGCAATTTGAACAACATATTGGAAAATCCAGCCACAGCTCCTATGGGCAGGCCGTCAGATTTACGTGTCAAAGCCGGCAGGGCGTAATAAGCCCTAAAAATATAACCTGACCCATCTACTAATACGACGTGGGATGTTTTATCTACCGGACTATTCTTCACCATATTCTCCTAAGTCCAAGTGTTTTGCGCGCGCTAAGGCCGCATTTCAAGAGGCATATGTCGGAGTTGACAAAAAGATGACATTTTTTGCGGTATAAACTGAAATTTGGTCATATAAGGCGGATATTAAAATCGTAACTATGGATAGTCATGTATCAAGAAATTGAAGATATAGACCAAGAGGACTTAAACGAAACTCGTTTTCCGCGCTGGATCATGTTTGCGGTTGTGATTACGATGCTCGTTCTTTTGTGCCTCTTATCTTTCAATTCCCAATCCGAAAGCTCCGCAGACCCGCTGATTATAGAAGCTCAAAAAACCGAGCTAACAACTTACCGTACTGCGATATCGGAACCCTCTGCGGCCATGCGCAGAGCGCGTCTTATGGATTTTATTTCGACCCATCCTGACAGCGACCGCACTGAGAGTGCAAACGCCATGTTACGCGTTCTTTCTGCAGGTGAGGCGGATGATTGGGCCACCCTGACAGAGACCGTGTTTAACGCGGATCTTTCACGAGAAGAAAAACTTGCTGCGCTCCAAGGCTATGAAACATCGTGGGGGGCTTCACTTTTAGGGGGCCGCAGAGACGACATCACAGCTCTACGCGATGAGTTATCTGCCGAAATCAAGAAATACCCCAGCCGAAAAATGACAGAAGTCAAAACTAGTGTTCCTGACGATATCGAGGATACGGTTATGGTCGGCGGTCTCCGCCCTGTTATCGTTAAAACAAAGCCTATTATCGAACCTATCCTTAGAAATGACGATGTCGTTAAAATAGCTAAAACCCCAAAAAGCAATACGGCGCCCCCAAAACTCCGGAAGCGGTCTAATCCAGGCTACCCACGTAAAGCGTACCGCGCAGGTATCTCAGCGCTTGTTACAGTCTCACTGGATATCGACACCAAAGGTAAAGTGAAAAACGTAAAAGTTATTGAAGTCGACGCTGAGGGGTATCACAAAGATTTTGCCAAAGCTTCGCGCCGCGCCGCCAAAAAAAGCCGCTACCACCCTAAAACTGCAGATGGAAAAGCCGTCCACACAACCGGGCACGTAAAACGCTACCGATTTACACCCGAGTAAGCAAAATAGTTTTCAGCATGGCTAGTGCTCAGCGGTGTTAGTTCCAGGCGCAAGTGCAAAAATTTTGTCGCAATATTTACACGCGACCTGACTGTCTTGCCCCATGTCAAGCCAGGTTTTTGGGTGACCCAATGCACCTCCGCCGCCGTCACAGGCTATTTTATGTGTCGTAACGACAACTACATCTACAGCTTCATTTTTATCGCTTGCGTTTGACATTTATCCGCCCTCGCGTAAGTAAGTTTCAGATGTTTTCATATGGTAGGCTCTGCGTGCCGTCAATCCGACAATAGGCCATAAACCCCATGCCGCACGACCCTAACATAGCCCCGGCCATTGAAATTTTGGGCCTTCAGAAAACATATGCTAAGAGCAAGAAGTCACCTGAGAAAATTGCCCTTAAAAATATAGATCTGACAATCCCGCGCGGATCAATTTTCGGCCTTCTTGGACCAAACGGCGCAGGCAAATCAACGCTCATAAATATTTTAGCTGGGCTTGTCGTAAAATCCTCAGGCACAGCCAAAATCTGCGGCTATGACATAGATACCCAAACTCGCCTCGCACGCGCGTCTATAGGGATTGTCCCGCAAGAAATTTCTATGGATGTATTTTTCACCCCGCTTCAAGCGTTAGAGCTGCAAGCGGGATATTACGGCGTGCCAAAATCTGAACGTAGGAGCGAAGAAATTCTTGCGGCATTAGGGTTATCGGATAAGCGCGACGCCTATGTGCGCCAGCTTTCCGGCGGCATGAAACGACGTCTCTTGATTGGCAAAGCCCTCGTCCATAATCCGCCTGTGCTGATTTTGGATGAACCTACTGCGGGCGTTGATATTGAACTTCGCCGTCAGCTTTGGACATATGTCGAAGAACTCCATAAGCGCGGCACAACGATTATCCTGACCACGCATTATCTTGAAGAAGCCGAAGCCCTGTGTGACCGCATCGCGATTATACACGAGGGCGGCATTGTGGCTAACGAGGAAAAAAGTACGCTTCTTTCCCGGCTAGATAAACGTAAATTAATTATCGTCCCCACTGAAAAATTAGACGCTTTACCCGCAAAATTATCGGCTCTCGACGCTGAGGTTAGCGACGATGGCAGCTTGATTATTACTTACCGCAGCGGCACGGATTCAATCTCTGGCATGCTCAAACAAGTTAAAGCTGCCGGGTTATCTATATCTGATCTACGCACGGAAGAGCCGGACTTGGAGGATGTCTTCATGGCCCTAACATATGCGAGCGATCCCAAGGACTAATTTCCCAAATCCACAGGCTTTATCACGTTTTCGCCTTGAAATGCAAAAAAGCGTCTTACTTCATAGCCCTCATCTTTAAGGCGGCGAAGAACGCTGTCCTCACCGAGCATGTGGCCAACACCAATGGCGGCAAAACCAGTGCCGCTCTCTTGCATAAAGCTATCAAAATCTTTGGCCCATTTCGTATTACGATCTGCAAATAATGTATTATAGTAGTCCGGAGACCTAGTCTTAAACGCAGCGATAAGTTCCTTTTCCATAAACCGAGTATTTCCCACAGACCAAGCCTGCACGACACGCTTCATATCGCTCCCTATATTACTGAACTCAGCCAAGGCCTCTGTCAAAACGGCCATTTGCACAACATCAGGCTGATCGGCACTGGCCCGGATTTGGCTTTCAACTGTATCCAGGTAAACGATGTTTTTCTGACTCCGCTCCGCGCGGTTCTTGAGAGCCGCATCGGCCGACACGGCGGGCGAAAACCCCGCATCTACAGCCGCCGCGACAGTCAGGAACTCTGCGGCCAACCATGGCTTCATGCTGTCCAGCGCGGCAAATTGCAAATTACCATTATGCGAGGCCGCTTCGAGCAGTTTAAGCTGATAGCCATCTAAATTATCCGAAAGTCGATTGCCCGAACCGTACAGCCCTAAACTCGTCGTTAGAACATTTGCCTGTACCTGCGCAGCGTCATCGGAAGGAAGTTCAAAAAACACGGTACCCGCAGAATCGAGCGCATTTTTCATATCATCTCTTTGCCAATCCAGCTCAGGCGGCAAAAGATGAACCGTTCCAAACAAATAAAGTATGCTGTCAGAGTCTTTGATAATCCAAAGCGCAGGACCGTCATTGCGCGCCCGGGCGTCAGATACCTTACCGTCAACGGTTCCGCCCTGCCCGCAAGCGGCCAGCAAAATAACGCACATAATAAGTATATATCTAAACATGACGGTCTTTTGCGCATTTCCCTGCATGACTGCAACACGGGACGGCAATAAAGTTTTCAACGGATAGCCGTTGCGCCCCCCGTCCGCTTGCCCTAAAAGCGCGAAATTAATGCACCCGTAGCTCAGCTGGATAGAGCGCTGCCCTCCGAAGGCAGAGGTCACAGGTTCGAATCCTGTCGGGTGCACCATTTTCTCCTCTCACACGTATTTGATTCACAGGATTGAAACACCTGTTTAGTACTCCCCATTAG
>ENA-ORXT01001771-ORXT01001771.1-marine-metagenome-genome-assembly--contig:-NODE-1771-length-27806-cov-183.363663_pt1 | contig 27806 bp, 17 predicted proteins | sample MGYA00237868_ERZ511482 | MGnify/ENA metagenome assembly ERZ511482
GTGACATCTTGGTCTGTCTGACCCATTGTGAAAGTTCCACCTTCTATGAGGACCATATTAGGCGCATTGACCTGACCTTCATAGTCCTTCTTTTCGAATCCGCCCCATTCTTGGTCATTATACTTCCATCCGGTGTAATCGTCACTTGCTGATTTACCACCACCTTTTCTGTTACAAGAAGATGTGGATATAAGGGCTACGACTAATATTAAATAAAAAAACTGCTTTGTCATTATAAGATTTATCAGTGTTATGTGCTATGTTATACGTTGAAATTTGAGATTTAGTACAGCTTCATCACCTAAAAATGCTGAAACAGTCATTTAAATCAACCTTTTTGTTTCCAATGGGCGCAAAATTATAAATAATCCCTATTTCATGTGCTCCTTGTGTATTATTTATTGCTAGTCCAGAAACAGTAAAATCGAAGCTGTAACTAAATTTTATCTTGCCTACTGAAGTTCCTACTGATGCGATGACAGCATCAGGATTACCAAATGCATGTCTGAACCATCCACCTACAAAAAACTGTCTAAAGCCAGCCACTGCGCCCATATTCAATTGGCTGAGACTGGACTGCTTCACATACATGAAATTAGGGGCTATATAAGCCTGCCACGTTCTTCTGAGCGATGGGTCAAGGTTAATCTGATACCCACCATGTACAGACATCCTGACAGGAAGACCTCCTGAAATCTGATTCTGTAATTCGAAAAAATTATTATTTGGATTATTGAGGTGCTTGATACTGGCTCCACCATAATACCTACTGGAATAGACCATGATCCCCATAGAAAGATCCACATATGTCTTCGATAAGTTATCTGGTGGAATCTCCGATGATGTGCTTCCTGTAGGTAAGTTATTACATCTGGAGCCTGGACTACTAATCAATTGATCTAAAAAACATAGTTCTGACCAGTTCACCCTGTTTTGACCTACACCGGCTTCGAGTCCAAACTTGATAAAATAATCATTGTTCACTTTTAGATTATATGAATAAAATCCACTGACTCCTACATGACTCAGTAAGCTTCCACCTGTAGTGCCTTCGCCTGCTTTATCGCTGATGATCATCAGACCGACTCCGCTATTAGCATCTGGAAAGTAGCGATCAAAGGATGCCGAATATGTCGTAAATGCTCCATTAGGAAACCCAAATCGGCTAACCAGCCCCGGCCCTTGATCTCGGTAATTAATCGCCACTACTGGGTCAGTACTGATACCAGCGAACGCAGGATTGAGCTGAAGTGGTGCATTATAAAACTGGCTGAAAATGGGATCCTGAGCTACACTTGTCGTATGAAAACACATAAAGAATAGAGTCCCCATCAGGATGAAATGGTAATTTATTGACACTATTGCATTTATATTCATGAGCTCAATGACTTGTGATACTATTTATCCCGTTGTGACGTATATTTATCACAGTAAACTTTTAGACGACATCGGAGTTAACCTAATATGCTCGAAATGCTGACAAAATCAAAAATAATTGTGCTTTCTACGCTGATATGTATATTCAGCTCAGCATTTAAAATGTCAGAATTCATTCCTGTACATAAAGAAACGAATGAATTCTCCATTTATGTCTCCGAATCTAAGATAAAATCCAATAAAATTCAAGCACTTAAAAATCCAGATTTTACCACGACTTCTATTCTTGCTGATGGTGATATATATAAAATTAGCATTGAAGAAGATGGAATTCATCAGATTACTTATGACATGCTGTCTGAACTGATGGACATGACTGGTATCGATCCGAGACAGATCAAAATATATGGGCATCCGGCTGGCCCACTTAGTGAAGGAATCTCAGATGGAATCATTGATGATCTCATAGAAATCACCGTAATGATAGCCGGTGAAGATGATGGTACATTCGACACCGAAGACAGAATCCTATTTTACGCACAAGGACCTGATAGAACAAGCTACGATGCTGATGATCAGCAGATCTCTATTGAAAAAAACGTCTACAGCCGCGAAAGCTTTTATTTTATAAAGACAACAGGTGAGCGAGGTCTGAGAATCCCCATGCAGGCTAATGTTACAAATACTGATGCCACCAGCATAACGTCAGATGCAATAGCCTACATCGGTGAAAGTAAGATCAATCTCTTAGGAAGTTACGCTAATACCCAAGGCTCAGGCCAACAATGGTTTGACAGGATCATGAGTAATCAGCGGCTGGTAAATTTTTCTTCAGACATAGATCTCTCAAAGGCTGATGTCAGTAGTCCAGTGAGCTTCGATCTATCATTCGCCGGTAGAAGTGAGTCTACCTCTGAAGTCATACTCAGTGTAGATGATACCAGCTATCAGTCCTCTATCGGTCGAGTCCGAACTGGGGATGTAGAAGCGACGTATGCTCGTCTGACACAGATTAATGAGTCAGTGAATATTAAGACGACGACTCCACAGGTCATTGTAGAATATCCTGGTGAAAAATCCTCTTCTGAAGGTTGGCTAGACTACTTGAGTATACAATTCAGACAAAAACTGGAAACGTCAGGCACAGAGCTACACATCGTAGACTTTCAGAGCGTAGAGCATGATACTTATGGTCATGAAATAATAAGCAGCGCCAGTCTAAATACTATGATATGGGACATCACCGATCCTCTCCAAGCCATAGAGCAATCTTATGAAAAGAATGGTGAGACAGTAACGTTTGGCTATGATTCAGAAATACTCAGGCACTTCATCCACTTCAGTCCTACGATGGATGTCAGCAAGCCATCTGCTATCACTAAGATAGAAAATCAAAATCTACATGGCATTTCAGAAGTAGAGCTGGTCATCATATATCACCCAGACTTTGCAGCATCAGCTGAATTATTGGCAGACCATCGCAGAACCCATGATGGACTTACTGTCCGAACGGTAGATGTCAATCTAATTTATAATGAATTCTCAGCAGGGAAGCAAGATCCGACTGCTATCAGAAACTTTGCAAAAATGCTCTATGATAGAAGCAGCGGCTTCAAATTTTTACTGCTGATAGGTGATGGGTCTTACGACTACTTAGGGGTCTCTCCCGAGCTGAGCAATCAGAGCTTCATCCCTCCATATGAGACTAAAGAATCACTTAATCCTCTGACGGCATTCCCTACGGATGATTACTATGCTCTCCTCAGTGATAACGAAGGCCAAAATCTAAAGGGAGCCATAGATATAGCAGTAGGTCGCATACCAGTCAAAACGAAGACGGAGGCAGATCAGGTTATCAATAAGATCATCTCTTATGATACTGACCCTAATCGATTCGGAGATTGGCGATTAAGACTGGCATTTTCTGCTGATGATGAAGACTCTAACATCCACCTGAAGCAAGCAGATGGCATAGCCTCAAAGACGGAAAATAAACATACTGTCTTCAATCAGGAAAAAATATATTTTGATGCATTCATCCAGGAGTCTACACCTGGCGGAGCTAGATATCCAGAAGCGAACACGAAGCTCAATAATGAAATCTTCAATGGACTGCTCGTATCTAACTATATGGGACATGGCGGACCGAGAGGCTGGTCACAGGAAAGAGTCCTTAAGATATCAGACATCAGAAGCTGGAAGAATCAGTCGAAGCTTCCGCTGATCATCACTGCGACTTGTTCCTTTACAGGATTCGATGATCCGGCACTGGTGACAGCTGGAGAAGAAGCCATTCTTAATCCTAATGGTGGGGCAGTTGCCTTATTTTCTACCGTAAGATCTGTCTATTCCTCTCAGAATGAACGGTTGACCAGATCTGTCTATGACACTTTATTCACAAAGGATAATGGAGAATACTTAGCCATCGGAGAGACGCTGCGTCGTGCTAAGAATGCAAATTCAGCGGACACCATCAATGTGAATGCCCGTAAGTTCTTATTGATCGGAGATCCAAGTATGAAGCTGGCACTGCCTCAGTACGAGATTAATACCCTATCGATTAATCAACAAGAAGTAAGCAAAGCTATACCTGATACAATTAATGCGCTGGAAGAAGTCACCATAGAAGGAGAAGTCATTGACAATAATGGAGAAAGATTGACTGATTTTAACGGAGTCGTCACCACCACACTTTATGATAAATCTACCAATATAAAGACGCTTCAAAATGATAAATCAAGCTTTCAAAGAGAATTTAAAGTCAGGCGAAACCGATTATTCAGAGGTACAGCTACCGTCGTAGATGGATACTTCACAAGCACCTTCGTGATTCCGATAGACATAGACTACGACTTTGGTAATGGCAAGTTAAGCTACTATGCGACAGATAATAGTCAGTCTGATGCAGCAGGATTTTATAATGACCTGATCATAGGTGGTACGAGTGATGAGATCATCCTGGACGATGAGCCACCGGTCATCGCGGCATACTTAAATACATATGACTTCACTTCTGGAGATCGAGTCAATCCTGATCCCATCCTACTTGTGAATCTATCAGATGATAAAGGCATAAACTTCACTGGCACATCGATTGGTCATGATATCACTGCCATCATAGACGGCAATACGCAGAATACCTTGATTCTCAATGACTTCTACTTGGGCGATTTAGATAATGCCGCAGCTGGTAGAATCAGCTTTCCTATTAAAGACTTAAGTCCTGGGGAGCACAGCATAGAGATTCAAGCATTTGATGTAGCTAATAATCCAGCAAAAATTCAAATTACATTTATCGTCATCGGGATTGAAGAAAGCACAGTGGATGGACTCACAGCGATGCCCAACCCTACTGATCAGATGACGACATTCAGTTATTCTCATAGCTTCGCCAATGAAAATGTGACTACAGAATTATCTATCTATGATTTATCTGGAAGATTAGTGAAAACCATCGTCAATCGTGCCTTTAGCAGCTCTTCTCTGACTAATGAGATAGAATGGGATGGTACCGATGATTCTGGTAATCAAGTGAATAGCGGTATATACCTCTATCAGGTGAAAATAAATTCGCCCTCACTAAATATTTCTAAAGAGTCGTCGTTTGAGAAGATAGTTATAGTAAAGTGATTTAACTATCCTTTAACATTATATCTTTACCGCATTAAATTACAAACCTTCGCATGAGTTTATTTTTGAGATTAAGTGTTTTGACTTCGATATGTATAGCAACAACTTTCAGTAACCATTTAGTAGCCCAAGCAGCATTCAATCCAGTTTTGGGATGTGTGTCCGATGTTAACGGAGAATGTATACCTAATACACTATTGACAGCTGTTCCTTTCCTTAAAATAGCCCCTGATGCCAGATCAGGCGCCATGGGAGATGCAGGATTAGCCACCTCCGCTGATGCTAACTCAATGCACTTTAATGCTTCTAAATTAGCATTCGCAGAGCAAGATTTTTCTTTATCAGCTACGTATACACCTTGGCTACGAGAGTTGGGCCTCACAGATGTCTACTTAGCATATATAGCTGGGTATAAAAAATTAAGCGACTTTGAAGCAGTTGGTTTCAGTCTAAAGTTCTTCTCTTTAGGAGATATACAGTTCAGAGATATTAATGGTAATCCGACTGGAAATGGTCGGCCGAGAGAATTTGAAATCGGAGGTGCATATACAAGAAAACTAACCGATAATTTGTCAGCAGGCTTAGCTGCTAAGTATATTTTCTCAAATCTGGCTTCAGGTCAGCAGGTGCAGGGAATAGACATCAAAACAGGTAATGCTTTTGCTGCGGATATTTCTTTAACATATAAGAAGGAGTTGAGAAACGATAATGAATTCACCTTTGGTGCAGCTTTATCGAATTTGGGTTCTAAAATATCATATACGAATAGCTCAACCACAAAAGATTTCCTTCCTGGAAATATTGGATTAGGTGGGGCATATAAAATGAACTTCGATGAGTATAATAGTTTGACTGTGACGCTCGATATCAATAAACTACTGGTGCCGACTCCAGTTCCTTTCAGAATTATAGAAACTGACGCGGCAGGAAATCAGACAGTTATTCCGAATCCTGATTTTGATCGTGATAGTAATGGTGTAGGAGATTACAGAGAGGCAGCTACATTTTCAGGAATCTTTGGATCATTCTCTGATGCACAGGGAGGACTCTCAGAGGAGTTAAAAGAATTGACCATGTCATTCGGAGTAGAATATTGGTATAATGACCAATTCGCCGTCAGAACAGGATACTACTTTGAGAATGAATTAAAAGGCGATCGACAGTACTTGACCTTAGGCTTAGGCTTAAAGTACAATGTCGCTTCGATTAACTTATCATACCTAATTCCTACGACAAACAGAAGGAGTCCATTGGATAACACCATACGATTTTCATTCATCTTTGATGCATCTGTATTTGAGACGAGATAAATTGTTCAATTACCCGTTGGCGCTATTTGTAGTTTACACCTACAAATCTATATTCTTATCATGTATACGCTGGCAAACTTACAATACAATACAAAATCTTAATACGTAAAATCCAAGTGATTAAATCCCCTTGGAAAGATTTATAAGTCATTGTAGATGAGAAAACAGACAGTTGAGTTGGGCAATATATATGGCATGTGTTATAAAGAATATTCGTTCGTAGCTACAAACAGCGGATACTCTGCAAGTAGTTTGTTTAAAAAAAATCATAGCCTAACTTCTAATTATTAAGTTAACCTACATACTCCTGCGGTACTGACCTCCGACACTAAATAAGGCATGAGTGATCTGACCTAAAGTACATTTCTTAGATGTCTCCATCAGTTCATAGAATACATTCTCATTATGAAGTGCAGCTTGCTTCAGCGAATCTAATTGACTTTTGGAATCAGAAGCATTGAGCTCGTGCAAATCTTTCAGATTAGCGATTTGGAGTTCTTTCTCTTCAGGATTAGCCCTGATCACTTCATCAGGTATCACGGTAGGCGATCCCTTAGAGGACAAGAATGTATTGACCCCTATGATCTTATATTCTCCTGTATGCTTCAGTGTCTCGTAGTACATGCTTTCTTCCTGGATCTTGCCACGTTGATACATCGTCTCCATCGCACCTAATACGCCGCCACGATCTGATATCTTATCAAACTCTGCCATTACAGCTTCTTCCACTAAATCTGTCAGCTCTTCGATGATGAATGAACCTTGAAGCGGATTCTCATTATTCGCCAATCCCAACTCATGATTGATGATCATCTGGATCGCTACTGCCCTTCTGACACTATCTTCTGTGGGCGTAGTGATCGCTTCATCATATGCATTAGTATGCAGAGAATTACAATTATCATAGATGGCATACAGCGCCTGCAGCGTCGTCCTGATATCATTGAAGTCGATCTCCTGTGCATGGAGGGATCGGCCAGATGTTTGGATGTGGTATTTTAACTTTTGAGAGCGCTCATTTGCTTCATATTTGTACCTCAGTGTCTTAGCCCAGATGCGCCTCGCTACCCTTCCGATGACAGCATATTCTGGATCTACCCCATTAGAAAAGAAGAATGATAAGTTAGGCGCGAAGTCATCTATCGCCATGCCTCTGGATAGATAATACTCTATGAATGTGAACCCATTAGATAGGGTAAATGCCAGCTGTGAGATCGGATTAGCCCCAGCTTCCGCTATGTGATAGCCAGATATGGATACAGAATAAAAATTTCTAATGCCCTGATCTATGAAGTACTGCTGCACATCCCCCATCAACTTAAGAGAGAACTCTGTAGAAAAGATACACGTATTCTGTGCCTGATCTTCCTTTAATATGTCTGCTTGGACTGTACCTCTGACTGACTGGAGTGCTTTTGATTTCAGGTTTTTGTACACATCATTGTCTAAGACTTGATCTCCTGTCAGTCCTAATAAAAGTAATCCTAAGCCATCATTGCCTTCTGGTAGTACACCTTCATAAGCTGGCCTTTTCAGTCCTTTATCGTCATATACTTCTTTGAATTTTTGCTCTACTTTAGATTCCAGACCGTTTTCTATGATATATAGCTCACACTGCTGATCGATGGCTGCATTCATAAAGAAAGAGCAGATGATGGCAGCGGGACCATTGATGGTCATGGATACTGAAGTCGATGAGCGGCACAGATCAAATCCAGAGTATAATTTCTTAGCATCATTAAGCGAGCTGATATTGACTCCAGAATTACCAACTTTTCCATAGATATCTGGTCGATGGTCGGGGTCTTGCCCATACAGCGTCACAGAGTCAAATGCGGTAGAGAGTCGCTTAGCAGGCATATCTTGAGATAGATAATGAAAGCGTTTATTCGTCCGTTCAGGTCCACCCTCACCAGCAAACATTCTGGTCGGGTCTTCCCCTTTACGCTTGAATGGGAAAACACCTGCCGTGAAAGGAAATGATCCAGGCACATTCTCCTGAGCACACCACTCTACGATCTCGCCCCAGTCCCTGTACCTAGGCAGGACGACCTTCGGTATCTTAGATTGGGATAAAGATCTGGTATAATTCTCTACCTTGATATCTTTACCTCTGACCTGATACGTGAAAAACTCCTGCTGGTAGGCAGCCTTCACAGCATCCCATGAGCTGATGATATCTATATTTTCTTTCGTCAGCTGCTGCTGTAGTGCTGCTTTGATTTTTTCTAATTCTAAAATACTTTGCTCTTCCTTGGTAAGTTCCATTGCCATAGTCACACTATACAGCTGGCTGGCGATCTGGGACTGTTTGTCTTGCTGAGCATTATACTTTCTGATGACATCAGTGATCTCTGATAAATACCGGACTCTGGCTGGTGGGATAATGTACTGCTTCTCACTCTGAATAAGAGTATGGTCCCCTGCCTCTTCTTTCTCATCAAATAAATGCTTGGTTAATTTCTCGAAAACCACATGAACGCCTGGATCATTAAACTGTGAAGCGATGGTGCCATACACGGGCATCTCATCTAAATCGGTTTCCCAGAGATCATTGTTACGCTGGTACTGCTTCTTCACTGCGCGGAGTGCATCTAGAGATCCTCTCTTATCAAACTTATTAACGATGATCAAATCTGCAAAATCGATCATGTCTATTTTTTCTAACTGGGATGCAGCGCCAAACTCTGGCGTCATCACATACACAGAGTAGTCTGCGTGATCTACGATTTCACTATCTGACTGACCTATGCCTGATGTCTCTAAAATGATGAGGTCAAACTGAGCTTTTTTCAAAATGGAGATGGCATGATCTATATCCTTAGATAGGGCGAGATTATACTGCCGAGTGGCTAGTGATCTCATGTACACACGATCACTGGATATCGCATTCATCCTGATCCTATCCCCTAAGAGAGCGCCACCTGTCTTCCGTTTAGATGGATCTACGGATATGATCCCTAAGGTTTTTTCTGGATATTTGGCCAAGTATCTTAGCACTATTTCGTCTACCAGACTGGACTTCCCTGCACCTCCCGTACCAGTGATACCCAGTACTTTTATCGGACTGGCTTGACTTTCCTTTTCTAATTCTTTGAGCCAAGCTTTATTTTGCTCAGGATAGTTTTCTGCAGCAGAGATGGTTCTGGCTATGGCAGAATCAATCTGATCTGACACCTTAGCTAGTTCTCCATTAAGATCCTGACCCACTGCATAATCGCTCTGTTCCAATAGATCATTGATCATGCCCTGAAGCCCCATAGATCGGCCATCATCGGGAGAGTATATTCTGGTGATGCCATAGTCATGAAGTGCTTCTATTTCAGATGGCAGAATGGTCCCACCACCACCACCAAAAATTTTAATGTGTCCCGCACCTTTTTCTTTTAATAAATCATACGTGTATTTAAAGAATTCATTATGCCCACCCTGATATGATGTGATCGCGATAGACTGAACATCCTCCTGAATGGCAGCATCTACGATCTCATGCACCGGCCTGTTATGCCCTAAGTGAATCACTTCAGCTCCAGAGCGCTGTATGATACGCCTCATGATATTAATGGCTACATCATGCCCATCGAAGAGAGAGCCCGAAGTCAGGACTCTTATTTTGTGTTTGGATTTGTACGGTTTGATTTGCTCCATGAGGCTGACAGTTATAATCTGAATATACGATTATGAGAGCCAAGACCAAGAATGGGGGTCTCTTTCTTGACCGCAGTTAATTATCATGAGCCCTTCATCAATGAGTCGTGCAGCGATTCAAAATACCCCTTCATGTGAATCAGTCTACTACCATACCAAGAAAAGGCTTCGCCATCCACAAGCACCGCTTTGATCTTGGGAAGTTTCACTTGCAACTCACCCATATGCTTAGCAGAAAATGGAAATGGTTCTGAAGACAGAAATATATAGTCTATATCGCGCTGCTTTAATTCATCAATAGTCAGCTGAGGATACCTATCCTGGTCTTGATAGACATTCTCTAAGCCTAGCTGATTCAAGATGTAATTAATATAAGTATCGCCGCCTACCGTCATATAGGGGTCCTTCCATATGAGGTATAAGACCTTCTCCCCCTTAAATATGCAGCTGGGCTTCGTGTCATCGATCTGGGATTTCACATAGACAGCATCAGACTGACACCCGCACAGCATGCTGAGATCATCAATAAGCTTCAGCGTATCATTAATGGTAGAAATATCAGACAGATAGACAGGGCATAGATCAAATAGTGAGTTGATTTGATCCTTTTCATTCTCCTCTTTATTCGCAATGATTAGATCAGGCTTAAGTGCTTTTATCTTTTCCAATTTAATGTTCTTAGTTCCTCCGATGATGGTTTTTGACTCTTTCAATGACTGTGGATGGACACAGAACTTTGTGACACCGACCAGCTGATCTTCTAATCCTAAATCAACCAATAATTCTGAAATAGATGGCACAAGTGAAACGATTTTCGTGCATGGTTTAATTATATTAAGTACTCTATCTAATTGGTCTGTGATGATCATCAGGGTTTGACATTTACATGATCAAAAGGGCAATGCTTACATCTACTTCCACAACAATACCCTCTTTCCAGATGAAAAGCTTCAGTCATGACTAACAGTCCATTCTCGAAATAGTAATGGACTTCCTTTGGCTTAGGACGCTCAGTCTTATCTGAAGAATTAGGCATGCCCTTATGATGATCCATATTTAAAGATAGGTGAAAATTAAAAATTAAAGTGAATGGGTGATTCTATCAGTATAATGAACTTAAAGCCATGACTATATACGACTTCAGACCTCATATTTCTGTCATTACACACTTCTGAAGCACCTGAAATATGATTTTAAAGCAAATATTATATTGGTTAAATCCATAAACAGATGCTATTTTACCTATAAATGGTATTTTTATTCATTATTAGGGTAAATATGGACACATATAAGACAATCTACATCTTGTTATCACCTACCACCTGCCTTAGCTTTGTTGTGAGAATTTATTCAACCATTTAAATTATAAAATGATGAAAAAAACGGCATTATTAATTGGAATTTTATGTTTCTCTATTCTGTCCTTATTCGCTAAGGGTAGTAATCCAGAGAAATCTACCGTCACAGGAAAAATAATTACAGTTAGTTTTAACCGATCTCTAAATTCACAAGTCGATGTGGTTTTGAAAGATCTTTATGGGTATCGTCTTTTAGAAGAATCCTTCGCTATTAACGAAGCTATCGGAAGAAAGTACAATCTGAAAAATCTTCCATCAGGAAGGTATATTTTAGAAATCTATGAGGGCTTCAAGGTAACAAAGCAGTCGATCATAGTTGATAGTAACTCAGCAATGATCAGTGATGAAGACATCACTTACAAACCGGTATGTTCTCAGAAAGACAATCTCTGGAATGTAAATCTTTTGCTCTTAAATAAAGATGCTGACATATCTATTTATGATTCAGAATCACATCTTATTTATAAAGAAGATTTTTCTGAATCTAAAAATATTGCTAAAAGCTATAACCTGACTAACTTGCAGACAGGTAGATATGTAGCAGTATTCAATATCGGCGGAGAGTTATTTACCGAGATAGTCCATGTGAAATAATTCTTATTTTCAATAACCTAATAAAACTGGTAACAGTAAGAGGCATTCTTTATGAAAGAATGCCTCTTTTTTTTTGTGTTAAACCATAATGTCTACTATCTGATGAATGAATATCATCCATGAAAAGCCAATAAAGTGTCAAAACCGAATCATTAACACTAATTTAATATTCTGTTTACGCGGACATAATGATGATAATGACAAATATAATTCTGTAGCATACATACTACATGGTCTATATTAACACATATATTACAAATTAAATATTTATTGGGTAATATAGAACATATATTGGTCAATCGTAATGTAGCCGCTCATGATGGATGCATTTAGCTTTGTGCTTTAATATTTATTACCCAATTTAAAAATATCGTTTATGAGAAACACATTATTATTAATCGGAATCATCTGTTCATCAATTGGTTCTTTATTCGCCGTAGATGCGAATCCAGTAAATACTAATATCGTAGAAAAAGTAATTACCGTAAATTTCGATCAAGCTACAAATGCACCTGTCGATGTCATTCTTAAAGATATGGAAGGACATATACTGATAGAAGAAGCGCTTAACTCTCAAGATGCTCAAAGACGAAAGTATAATCTAAAAAACCTTCCATCAGGAAAATATACTTTAGAAGTCTATGAAGACTTCAAAGTTACTAAGCAAACAGTGAGAATCGATGGTAAAACAGCTACTTTAACTGATGAGATCATTACGTTCAAGCCAGTATGTTCGCAGACGGATAATCACTGGAGTATCAATCTATTATTATTAGAGAAAGATGCTGATATTGAAATCTATGATGCTCAGTCTAATCTGGTGTATACTAAAGAATACAAAGGTCAGAATAAGATAACTAAAAGCTTCGACCTGACTCAATTAAAACCAGGTACTTACAATGCGATTATCAATATCGAAGGCGAAGTATTCAAAGAGCCTGTCTTCGTCAGATAGTCAGAAGCTGCAAGCACACAAAAAAATTAAAATCAAAAGAGGCATTCCTGAATCAGGGATGCCTCTTTATTTATAGAAGTTATTTTTAACTTCTATTTTAAAAATGTATTCGCGTAAGCCGGATTCTGTTATTCACCCGAAGGCAAATCCCTATCATTTATCTGGCCTCAACTTCGCAGTTAAGATCTAGCTGCCTACCCCTTTAGACAGGATGCGAACATCCTTCGACCGAGCAAGTCTTACTCTAAATATACGTGGCATTTCAGTCCATGAGGTTTATCCCATCTCGATATTACTATCGAGACGCGTGAGCTCTTACCTCACATTTTCACCCTTACTCTGCAATGAAGCAGAGCGGTATAGCTTTCTGTGACACTTTCTGTATCCGCCAGCTGGCGGACCCCATCCGTTAGATGGCATGGTGCTCTACACTGTCCGGACTTTCCTCTCTGACACTTCATCAGAGCGATAGAGTCTGAATACATCACAAAATTACAAAGGAAAAATCAATTATTTGATTTGATTACATATTATACTAATATTTAATATGTAAATGCTTAAATTTGAATTTATTACATTCGATATGAAGGCATACAGTTATGCATTAGCCTATTATTCTCTACTCGGTGCTTTAGCGCTGCTGATCTCTGTTATCCAAGTCCCCCTATATGATCACATCAAAATAGAGCGAGTCTTTGCCACTGATGTCATTGGTATATTACTACTCATAGCACTTGTTTTAGTCTTCGTACTTATATTTGGTATTCAGCTTAAACTATATCAGAAGCTTGTCAGTATCACGCCCGATAATAAGCTGCGAGTTAAGTATGTCAGTCTTGCGCTGCTGACTATTTCTCCCCTGATATACTTTATTGACCTTCCTATCGTACCAAGTATCATCGCACTGATATCTTATACTCTTTTCTTTGATTTATTCATTGAAACTAAGAAGTTATCACTGACATGGTGCATCTGGTGGATGATCATTTTAGGAGCATTTCTTTCACTACTCGTCTTTAATCGAGTCATCAATCAGCAGGATAAAGAAATCAAGGAAGACCTGATAAAGGCATACCAGTTACCATCCACTGTATACAGCTCTAAAGCGAGAACGACAAAACTTAAAGTAGACCAGCTCGATCTTCAACAAATAAGTACTATATCATATCCTTCTAAAATAGCATCATTCGATATTGAGGCCTTTTATGCTGATGAAATAAAGCCTATCCAGCAAGAGCTTAAAGCAGATTACCATCACTTCTACTGTTTTGATAATAAAGGAGAGTCATTAATAGAAGACTCAGAATATCTGCTCAATGAAATGAAAGTAAAGGTAGGTCGCGGTATTCTAATCGGTGACCAGGTCATTTACGACCCATTTACTACAAGCACTTATTATAAATATGAACTAGAGAATGATGATCATCCTGGCAGTCCATTTCAGTTTTACATCGAGTTCAGCACCAATGGTGATAAGTTCTTGTTCGATGACTATCAGCTCTATCGAGATAATAAAGCTTACGGAACATTACTGAGTGGATACCCAGAAACATTTCATACTGATGAAACCAGCTACATAAGTGGAGGAAAGAAATTTATTAGTAGTCCCTATCCACAAGGATTCAGCTCGCTTTCTATTCATAATGTCGTAGATCTGATTAAGCCTATATCCCTATTTTCTTACATCTTTGTTTTATTAATATTAAGCTCCCTGATTCTCTTGACTGCGAATCGAATTAGACAATTCTTACCTAAGTCTTTCAATACAAATTTCTTCACTGGATCACTACAAAATAAGATTCAGCTGACCATTATCATGCTGATCGTTTCATCATTTATCCTGATAGGATTTATCACGATATACTACTTCAATCAAATATCGAATCAGTATGCTCGAGTCGCCCTTGAAAGAAAATTAGACTTGGCGACCAAAATGTTTCAGAAAGATAACTTCAACTATAATGAACTACAGAACACCATAAATGACCTCCATCACTCTGAAGAGATAGATATATACCTGATCAATGAATCATCTGAAATCATCGCATCTAACTATAAAGCTCTGGAGCTCGATGAAAAGCTCCACGCAACAGACACACTTCAGACCTTTTCTCGATTTCAGATAGAAAATATGAGTTATCAATCTATGACCGCTCAGCTGGCTGTAGTAGATGATTCTCCTGTATATATAAAGATCATCGCTGACAGCCAGTCTAATAGCGTGTCCTACGTCAGTGACTTTATCGGTACTTTAATCAATATCTATGTCTTTTTATTCATCATAGCTGGTGCGATAGCCATATTCATATCTAAACCGATCACTGATCCCATCAGTGCAATAGGAGAACGAATGAGACAACTGAAACTGGGTAAGCGTAATGAACCCCTCGATTACAATAGTGAAGATGAGCTAGGTGCATTAGTAAAAGAATATAACCTCATGATCAGCAAGCTCGAGGATAGCACTAAGATGATCGCTCAGTCCGAGAGAGATAGTGCATGGCGAGAGATGGCTAAGCAAGTCGCGCATGAAATCAAAAATCCACTGACTCCCATGAAGCTCAGCATACAGTATCTGCAGCGCGCTGTAGGAATGGCAGATGCCGATCCTCATGAGCTAATTAAAAGAATATCTAGTACGCTGATAGAGCAGATAGATAACCTGACACAGATTGCTAATGAATTCTCTAACTTCGGGACACTACCCAAAGGAAATAATGAGAAAGTCATCCTGAATGAAGTCGTAGAAGCCATCCATGATTTATTCAGGAAGCGGGATGATATGGATATCATGCTTGAAGAGCCGATTGACGATGTCATTGTATTCGCCGATAAGAATCATCTGATCAGAATCCTGAATAATCTGCTAAAGAATGCCATGCAAGCCATTCCCGAGCAGAAAAGGGGCCGCATCAATCTAAGGCTATATACGGCAAAGAGCAGAGCCATCATAAAAGTATCAGACAATGGCACAGGCATACCGCCTTCCATGAGGGACAAGGTATTCACGCCCAACTTCACCACTAAAAGCTCAGGGACAGGATTAGGCCTCGCCATATCCGCTACCATGCTTGAGACATTCAATGGTAAGATATATTTCGAGACAGAAGAGAACATAGGTACAGACTTCTATATCGAGATTCCACTCATGAGATCAGAAGAAGTCATCCAGGATAGTCATCTAAAAACAGAAAATAGAGTATATTTGGATTAGAACTTTTTAGCGATAAAACAGTTATTATTCAAGTATTTGATCCGTCTATGACGGACATAATAAGCGGCACTCAAGAGATCGTTCATACATCTTGAATGCTGAATATCAGTCATTTGTCATTTAAAATATATGAGTCCAATAGTAATCAATATTTTCATCGTGATCTTCACTGTAGTGATGATGGAATTCGTCGCTTGGTTTGCACATAAATTTTTGATGCACGGCCTGCTCTGGTCATGGCATGAAGATCACCATAAGCCTCATGAGAATGAAGGTTTCTTTGAGAAAAATGATCGGTTTTTTCTGATTTTTGCAGTGCCCAGTTTCCTATGTTATTTGTTTGGAAGTTTTGGTGGCAGCTATGGTTTTCTTTTGTTTGTCGGAATCGGTATTTCCATATATGGCTTGATTTATTTCCTCATACATGATGTCTATATTCATCAACGATTCAAGTGGTTTAGGCAGCTTGACTCTAAGTATTCTCGAGGTATTCTCAGGGCTCATGGTGCCCATCATGCTAAGCAGACAAAAGAAGATTGTGAATCATTTGGACTCTTAGTGGTGGATGGGAAGTTCTTCAAAAAGCGTAAGAAAAAGATATCGAAAGAAACTGCTTAATCCTTTTGATGATCCGCAAAAGTATAGCTACTGCTTCATAAGTATTTCCAATAATTGCTCTATTAAGATCAGTCTATTCTTTTGAAGTACCAGGATTTCCATTGACAATTGACAAAATTTGCCTCTTCAAATAGATTTGGGTCTTAGCCCTATAGGGCAACTGCAAGAACCATATCGGGCTTTAATTCATAGCATAATTCTATTTTAGCAGCAGTCAGGTCAGATGATTCCTCTAATATTTTTTGTCCAGATTACCTTTATCCATTTCTATTTAAAATATATCAGCATCTTCCTTACTGAAAATTAGTTCAGGTTTTGATTGTGCAGTATGAATCATTGTCGTGGTAACAGCCCAATGTTTGCATGAATCTGAATGGTAAGGATTTAAGTCAATATAAGGGAATCCATCTCAACTTGATTTAATCAGTAACAATTTGAAAATCGTTCAAATATTTGATGTCTGGCCTTTTGATCAGATAGATACTTTTGCATAACTGACTTGTCACTATTCACATAAGACTGGTCTTCAGAAATCATTTAACAGTAGTCCAACTCTATGATCTTATCAGCGCAAGAAGACAGGCTAATCATGACAAGTCCTATACCTAAAATCCCAAACTCAATTTTTCTCCTGAATAGTAATTCAGCATTTGTCATGATTCAGAATTAATAATGATTCAAAAATTCACCAATCCCGGAAACCGATAATTCATCCCCGCATTTCCTTGCTCACCCCCAGAATGATAAATCACAATTTTGGACTTCGATTTAAAATGGTCTTTTCTAACTAAATCCTGAAATGCGAAAAATAATTTAGAAGTATAGACCACGTCGGTCTTAATACCACTCTCATTATAAAAGACATGCATGAAATCAATCAACTCATCAGTATATTTTGCATAGCCACCAAAGTGATAATCATGTAAAATACAATGGTCTTGTGGTAATTGATCAGTACCAAGTAGATCTGTTATTTCTTTCTCTACACCCCTATTTTTCAATACATTGATTCCAATTAATTCCCCACTAAATGCCTGACTCAGTCCAGCGAATGTCGTCCCTGTACCTACTGCAGTGATGATATAATCAGGTGTATCAGTCATGTCCATGTTAATCTCAGCGACAATCTCACCCACACCCTCCAATGCCAAGCTATGCTTACCGCCTTCCGCTAAGACTTCATAGTTATCATACTCGCTCATGATGGTATTTATACTTTCTGCTGCTGCTTTAAGCCTATAGCTTCCACGGTCTACAAAGTAAAGCTTCATCCCTGCTTTGCTCGCTAGGCTCAGAGAGGGATTCTTAGCTGCTGCTGCTTCTCCTCTGATGATACCGACGCATGGCAGATCTAAATACTGACAGGCTACTGCTGTAGCGACGATATGATTAGAAAACGCTCCACCAAAAGTGATGACTCCAGATCGACCTGTTCTGATTATTTCTTTGAGCGGATAGACTAATTTACGCCATTTATTTCCTGATATCAGCGGATGGATGAGATCGTCTCTTTTGACCCAGCAGCTGATAGATGTATCATGACCCTTTAGTATTAATCTTTCTAAAGGGCTGGGAATCTGTAGCATTTCCATAGAATAAATATGGGCAGAATATCGAAATATCCCACCCATTATCCAGAATATCTGCTTATAGACATTCCTAAAACTACCTGTTATATAGACAGCATCGACAGATGCTGTCTTAAAAATTTTAGTGACTATGAAAAGACGAGAAAGCAATGTCTAAGGTTGCAATGCATGACTGAATTCAAAAATTAAAATAAGATCTCTATCTAACTTAAGAGAAACTGGGTTTTGGCCTTTTAAACCAGCAAACCTATTTCTTTCGGGTATTATACTCGGTCTATTTTCTTACCGATAGCTATCGGTATAAGATAATACCTGTATAGTTGTATTGTCATGAATAACCATCTTATACCAAAAAGAAACCGATTTGGGACATTATTACTTGATCTTTTGGCAGCTCTCAGCGTTAATATACTCGTGAATACCCGCATTCACTGCGTTATTCGCCTTGATAGCTACAAAAATATCATTCTAATAAAAGTCCCAAACTGCTTTCCATTTGGTATATTAAAACATATGTCGTATTCACACGGTAAGAAGGTTAAGATCGTCTTGTGATACTTCAGATATTTGATACCTAAGGCACCATTTTAATATATGGATGAATATCATTTGCTGTCCCACTAAGGACTGAATATTGGTAAAATATAAGTATATAAGTGTGGCACTGTGCTGTAGGTACAGCGGGTAGTTATTTAGAATAGATGCATGGTTCTAATGATAGGGGTATTCAGAAGTATAGCATAAACACATTTTCTATAGATGCAAAGCTTACTTGCACTCACCGTGCGGGCCTTACTGCCCACCCGTACTCAGTGGTACGGTTCCTTCTTTATCATAGATACATTTAGAATCTATGATTTCCGACGTTGTCGGAACCATTCAGTCTTAATTGCAAAAAAAGTAAGCATTCCGATAGCTATCGGAAGCTATGCCAGCTAATGCCAACCCACCCGAGGACAAATCCTCGGTTCCTTCATTATACAATGTCCATTTGGGACATTGAATTCCCTACAAGACCATTCTGTCTTGGGTACCTGGCAGGCAGCCGCCACTTCTAAAAATCCTTTTACGATTCTAAAGAGATTTTTACAAATAAGAGTATGGGAAGTTTAGTCTGTTAATTGACAGTCTTGAATTAGATATATTACCTCGCTTTTAAGGATTTTGGCAATAACGGGGTAACGAATCTAATCCTGATAAAAGGCAACCTAAAAGGTATGTGACAGAATTAAATTGTACCCAAGTATTTGTACAGATTTTGACCTAAAAGTACTAAAGTCATAGCAGCTTGACCAACAGTTCTCTTACTTCTGAATTCATTTACTACTACTGAACATGCCTAATGATAATTATAAAGACATTCAGATAACTTAATGCCGAGAAAGGAGCCGTTCTCGAGAAGTTACTACGGCTTTATGATATTTAATTTTTTAATCAAGATTCGATCTCCTGATCCGTTCTCGATGGAGTAATAATAAGAACCCTTCTGTAAATAACTGAAGTCCAGATCTACTGTATCATCTTCTGCGATATTATAGGATTCTGACCATAATTCTTTAAGGATCGTGTTGTATATGGTGATCCTATAGTTTCCTGGGTCATAGCCGTAGAAGTCAAATCTGATATCGCCAAATGTAGGATTAGGGTGCGCATAAAGTCCGATCTCTTTATTGAATGGGGTCGCATCAGGGTCTATCCGTCTATCTATCTGATACTGCACTCGATATGGCTTACTGAAATCATCTACCTGGATAATGACTATCGGCATTTGACTGGCTTCAGTATAGTAATGATATTCTGTCTGGTGCCTTGTGGTCGTGGTGAAAAACTGATTCATCAGTCGAGCAGAATTAAAAGGATACCATACGCCTTCAGAAAATATAGAAAAATCTGACTCTACTAAAATATCACGTCTCAGTCGTAAGGCATCATGTGTCCCGAATGGCATGTAGAGAGTGCCCCATGCATCTGCGACTGTTGTCACTTTAGTCTTCAAGTCTAACCTGACAGAATCAACACCCTTAGGCAAATCATTGATCAGCATGATGGGTAAATTATTAGCAGCCCAAGTTAATGTAGATTGGTAATCATCTACATCCCTTGCCCCTATCTCCATATATCCCTTTCTAAACATAGCAGGTGAAGAAAAAGAGGTCAGTTCACTGATTTTGCCTTTGATCAGCTCATCCTCATATCTGCCTATTTCTTGTAGATCGTCGCCATACCACCTAAGCAGTGATAGCGGCTCCCCATTCTTTCTTAGAATCATATCTACATTAGTATGGAGCTCTTGCTCCGAGCTAGGCACTCCGAATATGTATTCATCCACATAGGGTCCTGTCAACTTAGAAAAGTCCCAAGCTAAATCAGAACCTGGTTCTAAAATACTGATAGATGGACTACGATCAGTCTTATATCGTATAGTATCTCCAAAGTCAGGAAGGGAATTTTTATCTACAGTGATCTGACCCAATAACAGAATAGGCAAGGCTACTAAGGCTATACTTTTATAAATGCGCTCGATCAATCGTTTTCGTTTCTTATGACATATTCAGTCATCAGTATTAATTCGATTTACCTAAATAGATAAAACTTAAGTTGTAACTGAATTACAATGCAAGATATATGTTTAACAACGACTATAATCCTAAATTTATCTTAAGGAACTGTAAAGAGTTTTTAGTTTATTTTTTCGTAACAAGTCTTCCGTCTGCCATCGTGTATTGCCTATGGGCTATATCAATTAATGTGCTGCTGTGTGCTATGATGATGATGGTGACTTGCTGGTCTTGATTCTTCTGTAACAATGCTTTCTTGATCAATAGTTCTGACTCTCTGTCTATAGAAGAAGTCGCTTCATCCAGAATCAAGATAGGTGAGTCACAATAGAAGGCTCTTGCCAGTGCTATACGCTGTCTCTGCCCACCGCTCAGTTTCATGCCTTGCTCACCGACCTTCGTATCAGCTCCCTCTGACATAGCCATGACAAAATCATATGCATACGCATCTTGTAATGATCGTAGAAGCTTAGATTCATTCAGTTCTGTTAGACCAAAAGTTATATTATTAGACACACTATCATGCATCAGGCTTACATGCTGATCTACGATAGATATCATGCTGCGCAGGTGCTTTATCGATAGATCTGATACAGGTACTTCATCCATATAGATACTGCCCCCCGAAGGCTCAATAAATCGAAGCAACAAATTAATCAGCGTCGTCTTACCTGCGCCTGATACACCCGAAATAGAAATGATCTGTCCCTTCTGAATATCAAGATCAATATCACGCAGAATGGACGTAGTGCTTGCATCAGGATATGCAAACGATACAGATTTTATTCTGATAGACTTTTCGAAATTTTCCTTTTCTATGCCGCCGTCAGCGAAAGGTATAGCTCGATCTATGACATCCTCTATTCTGGCTGAAGCACCTCTCCCCTTCTGGATATTATAGTAGGCCGTGGCAAAACTCTTGGACGGTTCTATCACCTGAAAAAAGGCAAATAAGAAAGCAAAAAATGCTTCGGGACTTAGTGCTCTATCAAATACCTTATCAGCTCCATACCAGAGCAAAACCGCTACGATGCTCACCCCAAGAAATTCTGATAAAGGAGATGCTAAGTCTCTTCTGCGCAGTACTTTATCTGCCAAAAGCTTATAGCTGCCATTCGCACGGGAAAATCGATCTGCCATATAGGATTCTGCTGTGAATGCTCTAACCACTGACTGGCTGCTCAAACTCTCTTCTCCGATAGCATGCAGATCACCAAGAGCGGCCTGGGCAGCCTGAGATTCCTGCTTCAGCGCTCTAGAGATTCCACCAATGACGATGACTGTAAAAGCGAGCAACACGAATACAAACAGGCTAAGCCTTATGTCTAAGTACATCATAAACATGATACTTCCGATGACTATAATCGGTGACTTGATGATGGTCTCTAAGCTATGCCTGAGCATCCACTCTATTTCTTGTACATCAGTCATCATGATAGAAAGCAGGTGCCCTTTCCGTAGCTGCTTAGTATCTAAATAGCTCAAATCTAAGTAAGACTCAAATACCTTTTGCCTCATGTCTCTCACCATAGCATTTCTGATGGGTGTCATGAAGTACATAGCAAAATATCGGAATAGGTTCTTGAGGAAAAAAATTAGAATAAAGCTCATGCAGATCCACATCACTGCGCGGGATACGCCCTGACTATTGACCATATACTGTACCGCTGACCTGAGACTTTGCTCCAAACCACTCACTTGTTCTTCTTCAGAAAACGTACCTCCGTAAAATAGGATATGGAAAAACGGGATCACCATCGGGATACTGATGATGGTAAATAATGCAGATAGAATGTGAAACAAAATGACTATCGATATAGAAGAATAGTAATCAGATAATTTGACGCCTATTTTTTCTAAGCTTGTCATGTCGTCATAATCATTAGGATGAATTTTTTATTTCATTTCAAAATCATCCATGAAGCTCGTATTAAAGTCACCGCTGAGGAATTTTTCGTTTCTCATCAATTGTTGGTGAAATGGCACAGTCGTATGGACACCTTCAATTATGAATTCATCTAAAGCCCTTCTCATCTTAACGATGCATTCTTCTCTTGTCTGAGCTCTACATATAAGCTTAGCTACCAGTGAGTCATAGTAAGGTGGTATTCTGTAGCCAGCATACACATGAGTATCTACTCTGACGCCTTGCCCCTTAGAGCTATGAAATGAGGTGATTATTCCCGGACTTGGCCTAAAGTTATTGTAAGGATCTTCAGCATTGATTCTGCATTCTATCGCATGCATTTTAGGCAGGAAGGACTTTCCAGATATTTCATGTCCTGCTGCTACTTTTATTTGCTCTTTGACCAGATCATGATCGATAACTTCTTCTGTCACTGGATGTTCGACTTGAATCCTTGTATTCATCTCCATAAAGAAGAAATTTTTATACTTATCCACTAAGAACTCTACAGTCCCGAGACCTTCATATTTGATACAAGCACCAGCTTTGATGGCGGCTTTACCCATTTTTGTTCTGAGTGCCTTAGTCATAAATGGTGAAGGACATTCCTCTACCAGCTTTTGGTGTCTTCTCTGGATAGAACAGTCTCTTTCTGATAAGTGTACGACAGTACCATGCTGATCTCCTATAATCTGAATTTCTATATGTCTTGGTTCTTCTATAAATTTTTCGATATAAAGTCCGTCATTTCCAAACGAGGCTTTTGATTCTTGCTTGGCCTTATCCCAGGAGTCTTCAAATTCTTCATCGCTTCTTGCAATACGCATACCTTTTCCACCACCCCCGGCTGTTGCTTTTATGATAACAGGATAACCTATTTCATTTGCTATGGCGACACCTTGCTTTGCATTGGGCACTAAGCCTTTAGAACCTGGTATCACAGGGACTTCTGCTTTAATCATGGTTGCTTTAGCCGTGGCTTTATCACCCATTTTATTGATCATACTCCCAGAAGGGCCTATGAATTTCACTCCATACTCTGCGCAGATATCAGCAAAATCAGCATTCTCTGCTAAAAAACCATAGCCTGGATGAACAGCATCAGCATTAGTGATCTCGACTGCTGCCATGATCTTTGATATATTGAGATACGACTCAGCGGACTGTGCTGGACCGATGCAGACAGCTTCATCTGCAAATCTGACATGAAGGCTATCTCGATCTGCAGTACTATACACAGCTACAGTCTTGATGCCCATCTCTTTACAAGTCCTGATGATCCGAAGTGCTATCTCTCCTCGATTAGCAATGAGAATTTTCTTAAACATAGACATAGAAAGGGGTTCGATGATGGCTATCCTTTAGGATCTACCAAAAATAATACTTGATCATACTCTACAGGTGAGGCATCTTCCACCATGACTTTCACAATCTTACCAGTCACTTCAGTCTCTATTTCATTGAATAGCTTCATCGCCTCTACAATGCAGACCACATCTCCTTCATTGATGGTATCGCCTACTTGAAAAAACGGATCTTTATCAGGTCCTGGTGAGCGATAGAATGTGCCTACGATAGGACATTTAACCTCTAATAAATTACTAGCCTCTATGACCGCAGGCTCTGCTGGCGTAGGAGCTGATGCAGCCGGTACACCCTGTGGTGGATGTGCTGGTAGAAGTGTCTGTGCCATTGGTGGAGCAGATATGATAGACGTCTTCTCTTTAGAATATGTACTGGATCTGATGGTCAACTTCACATCGCCCTTTTCATACTTAAACTCAGCAAGCTTGTGCTCGTCTATTAGTTTTATTAGATCTTTTATTTCTTTGGGTGTCATACAGCTTATTTTACTCTTTCCATGTAATTACCTGTGGCAGTTTCTATTCTTACCTTGTCTCCTTCATTGATAAATATAGGGACTTTTATCTCAGCACCACTCTCTATGATTGCAGGTTTTGTTGCATTAGTGGCGGTATTGCCCTTTGCTCCGGGATCTGTTTGAGTGATTTCAAATATTTCGTACTGTGGTAGTTCTATTGTTAATGGGCTCTCGCTATCAGTATCATATAATATTTCGATCTGAGCCCCTTCCTTTAAGAATTTAGCATTATCTATCATTTCTTCCTGTAGAAATACTTGATCGTAGGTCTCATTATTCATGAAGTGATACCCAGATTCATCTTTGTATAAATACTGAAATATCCTTCTTTCTACCCTGACTATATCTATCTTATGACCAGCAGGGAATGTATTATCGACTACTCGACCATTAGTAAGACTTTTGAGCTTGGTCCTGACGAATGCAGGACCCTTACCTGGCTTTACGTGAAGAAATTCTACGACTTTATACACATCGTTATTATATTTCATGCAAAGTCCATTCTTAATTTCTGACGTTGATGCCATATGTATGTTTATATCTGTTTAGTAATAATCATCGAATACTCTCTATCCATAAGTCCAGTCTAAAAGTAAAGAGCCCCATGTGAACCCTCCTCCAAATGCTGTCATGACCAATGTATCATTTTTCTTCAACTTATTTTCCCAATCCCATAAGCATAGTGGGATTGTGCCTCCTGTGGTATTTCCATATTTGTGAATATTGACCATCACTTTATCCATTGGAAAATCCAGCTGAGAAGCTAAAGTTTTTATGATTCTAATATTAGCTTGATGTGGCACGATCCAGTCCACATCATCATTAGTTAGATTATTTCTTTCTAATAATGTAGTCGTGGAATTTCTCATCCCAGAAACGGCTGCTTTAAATACTGGTCTACCTTCTTGGAATACAAAATGGTCTCTGTTTCGGACAGTTTCTTCTGATGCTGGATTTAATGATCCACCAGCCTTCATATGGAGGTACTGTCTACCTGAACCATCTCCACCCATGACAGCATCTCTGATGCCTAATCCTTCTTTATTGGGCTCAAGAAGGACTCCTCCAGCTCCATCACCGAATATGATGCAAGTAGACCGGTCTTCATAATCTATAATGGAAGACATCATATCCACACCGATGACGATGACTTTCTTATATCTACCTGTCTCTATGAATTGTGCTCCCGTGTAGAGGGCAAAGACAAATCCTGAACATGCTGCATTGAGATCATAGGCAAACGCATTCTTTATACCGCACTTATCACATACTGTATTAGCCCCATCAGGAAATAGCATGTCCGATGTCACTGTGGCCATGATCAAGAGATCTATCTCATCAGGATGAGTGCCTGATTTCTCCAGAATTCCTTTCACGACTTCAGCAGCCATGTCGGATGTTGCCCATCCTTTCTTCTTCAGTATCCTTCGTTCTTTAATTCCAGTCATGTTGGTGATCCACTCATCATTAGTATCTACCATTTTCTCCAGATCCTGATTAGACAGGACGGTGTCTGGTACATACCCATTCACGGCTGTAATTGAGGCTAACATTCTTGACATTGATTCAGCATTATACTATCAGGCTGTAAGGTATAAAATGTTGCTTACAATGAAGTTGAATCAATACTCTTAAAAAGATTTATATGGGAATCGAAAGCATCTATTTAGAAACATTTAAAGGGTATACTGATATGATTATAAACCTCTTACATATTAAATAAAAATGTTATGTTATAAATGTCTCCATGGAAATAATTCCTTAACAGCTCTTGGTACAATAGTTGAATTATAACAATATCATAATCAGCTATTTATACATTTTCAATAAATCTAATGTATTATGAAGTACCTAAGTATCACAATTTTATTTTCAATATTCTTCACAGTGAAGAGCTCTGCTACCGACAATACGGAAGGAAGTGTAAACTTCTACAATGCCAGCATTGAGGAGGCTATGGAATTAGCAAGTGCCGAGGGAAAACTGACATTTGTAGATTTTCATGCACAATGGTGTGGACCTTGTAAATGGATGGACCAAACAACATTCTCTAATAAATCTGTATCTAAATACCTCAATGAAAATTTTGTCGCTATCAAAATCGATATTGATGAATTCGATGGCTACACGGCTAAAGAATATTATAACATAGAGACTCTGCCCACCATGCTTATATTCAATTCTAAGGGCCAGCTGGTCGATAGAATAGAAGAAACGCTGTCACCATCTAAGTTGATGAAGATCTTAAAGACTCATAATCATAAAGGAAATAAAACAATAGTCAGGCACAATCTTAATAGCTCTCCTCGGAAAAAACTGACATCTTACAAGAATCGACCATCCCGATCCTCGAGAGTATATCAGCCACAAACGACCTATTCTACAAGGAAAAAGTCAAAATTCAGAGTCAACGTAGGTACCTTTCAGAGTTCTTCAGGAGCACATAACTACTATAATGTGCTACAGCAGACTTTTGCAGATCCAATCGTCATACTTCAAGAAGTGGAAAAAGGTAAAGTCGTCTACAATGTCCTGATGGGAGATTTCATCACAGAGAGCGAGGCAAATGACTACAAAAAAATATTGGAAGAGCAATTTGATATAAAAGGTAAAATTCATTAGCCAATCTTAATGTTCGCTTTATTGTCACCAGCTTTCTTTCAGTGAAATTAATACAGGTGCATCTGGATCTTGCTCAAATGGGAGTCTTTATGTCAGTCAATTAAAAGATAATTTTACTTATATCTACTAAGCTTTTTAAAAGTAAATATTCCTCATTTACTGGAGAATGTGAGGGGTTAGAGATTACGGTTAATTGTGCCCACCTGCATGTTAACTAATGATTAATATCAGCTTGTATTGCCAGAATAAGGATTGATAATGATATGACAAAAAGTCTTTATTTATAGATTTCTCTCTTTATATCCGATAAGAATGAGATTGTCTCGTATGCTTAGTCGATATGGAGCAATATAAGTTATCAAGATACCGTTTTTGATTTCGTTGCTTTAATAATCTGCGCTGACCTTTAAAGCGTGCAGATTTGTATACATTTGCAGCCGAAATCTCGATTTAATTAACAGAATTGACAGTGCTTTGATGATTGATTGTCGCCCTACCCTTAGACGTGCCTTATTCCTTTGTTTTTTCTTAGTCTTAGGTCTACA